>OHJH01000181.1_pt1 | contig 12745 bp, 8 predicted proteins | sample 1568471 | NCBI WGS metagenome assembly OHJH01 (sample SAMEA3879546, study PRJEB24766) | human gut metagenome | biome: human-associated habitat; feature: feces | place: USA | collected 1985/1987 | reverse complement strand
TGGTCGGTATCAAACGATTTATCAGTAAGATAGCTATCAGTACCACACCAAATGCAGCCAGTCAATTTGGGAGGGCGGGAATCTGTAATGGGCTGAAAGTCAGGTGTTGGTGCATCACTCGTTGGCCTCCAACTTGTTGAGAATTGCTGCCCTTCGATTTTGGAGAGTATGAACTTGTAATTGATTGAAGGTCAGGTGTTTGCCCTCCACGTAAATGGAATAATCTCTCCTCTCCGTTCGTGTGCAAAATTGCCCCAATCCTGCTCACAAGATGCTGTTGGCGAACTCGTGAGTGGTTCGCTTGATTTCACGCACGGGCTAATGATTAGATACGGCGAGAGTTGGTTCTGGCCCAGGGGATGACGTAGGCGGGGGACATCTTGCGGGACAGGAGGTCTTTCATATAGTCCATGTAGGGGGCGACGTGGCTGAAGAACATCTTGTAACCGTCGCAGAGGGCGTTCAGGCCGGTCTCGATCCTTAGGCCGCCTCTGCCTTGGCGGGACTCGTAGGTGTTGAACCGATGCTTGGGGCATTCTCCGTTGCAGGCGAAAAGCCATTCGCACTTAAGGCATTTGGTGGGGAGCTTGTTCCGCTTGTCGATGCCGAAGGCCGTCTGCTTGTCCGAGCGCATCATCTCGGCGATCGGCTTTTCGGTGATGTTGCCGAGGAGATAATCCTTATAGACAAAATGGTCGCAAGGGTAGAGGTCGCCGTTGTGCTCGATGACGGAATTGCCTCCGCAGGTCTGGGCGAATGTGCAGGTGCCGGGCATCTCCCCGACCCAAGTGGCCAGGGTGGCGTCAAAGTTGGTGACGAATATGCGGCCGACATCATTCCTGACCCAATAATCGAATATGTCGCAGAGGAACCGGCCGTAGCCCACATCGCTCACTGACCACGGAGCGATCATCGCTCCGTCCGCTTTCGGGTCCACGATGAACGGACGCTTCTTCTTGTCCGGCTTCCCGGCCCCGTTCAACGGGTACTTGACGTGCTCGACCACAGGCATAAACTGCATAAATCCGCTGCCGACCTCACGCAGAAAAAGATACGTCTCCAATCCCCGGCCTTCGCTGGCGTGATTGACCGTGGACATCGTGTTGAACTCAACTCCTTCACCTTTAAGAATATTCAGACCGCTCATCACCCTGTCGAAGGTCGGGAAGCCGCCCTTGTCCTTGCGGTACTTGTCGTGAATATCCTTGGGGCCGTCCAGGGATATTCCCACAAGGAAATTGTTCTCGCGGAAGAATCTCGCCCATTCTCTGTTGAGGAGCGTGCCGTTGGTCTGGATGGTGTTGTGGATGACTTTGCCATCGGCATATTTCTTCTCAAATTCCAAAGCCTTGCGGTAGAAGTCCAGCCCCAGCACCAACGGCTCGCCACCGTGCCAGTTGAAGGTCACTTCCGGCACTCCGTTCGCGCTGATATATTCCTGAACCACTTTTTCGAGCATCGCTTCGGTCATGCGGGGTTCCTTGCCGCCGTAGATCTCGGCCTTGTCGAGGTAGTAGCAATATTTGCAGTCCAGATTGCAGAGCGACCCGGCCGGCTTGATCATTATGTTGAACGCCATCGGTCCGGAAAGGCGGATGGCGTCCCCGAGGGTCAGTGTCTTTTCAAATGTCGCGTCTGACATATCCCTGAAAAATATAGAAGTAATACTTCGGCAAATAAGTCATCCAGTGTGACTTGGGATTGGATGTCGTTGAAATATTCATTGTGCCTGACACCGTAGGTTGTCACCATTGTGATGTGCATGGCCTTGCGCGTGTTTGTCTCCTCTATGAAGCGAGCCTTTTTGGAGCGTTTCCATTTTGCAAAAATATGAATATTATTTGAGATAACTGCGGTATCTTGGGATTTTTGCCACATTCCGCACGGTTATCGAAAATAAGGCTGCGGAATCTTGGGTTATTTACCACATTCCGCATGCTTATTATTTACGGAGTCTTTTCAGCGGGGTGCTCTTCTGGTCGGGACGGTAATCCCGCCATTTGGGTCAAGGAAGGACGTATCTTGAGAAATCATTTCGATTGAAAGTTGAATAAAAACAGATTTTCTTCAAAAACAGGATTATCTTTGCCGATTGGAAATCACCAACCTGACTACAGATAATGCTTGGAAGAATCATATCCGTACCTCTCGCCTTGATTTTGGCTCTGCCGGCTGGCTCGCAGAGTCTGTCAGACGGTTCAGTTCCGTCAAATCTGCTCCCTTGGTGGCAGACAGGGCATCACGCAACCTCTTCGTCAGACATTTCCGACCTGTCCGACCTGTCCGACCTGTCACCGACAGCCGCACAATCATATTCACAGTCGCCTCAAAACATCCGCACAGGCATCGAGTTTCCAAAGATGCGGTTGGGGAGGGTGGCTGTCGTGAGCGCTCCGCTGATCGCGGAAGGGCTGGTGGCCAAGAAATTGGACGGACGGTTCCGGGGATTGAGGAACGATTATATTCCTGATTTCAAGAAGAGCGCAGATGACTACCTGCAATATTCCCCGCTCGCGGTGATGGTCGGACTGAAAGCGCTTGGGGTGGAAAGCCGCAGCTCGTGGGAGAGAATGGCGGTGTCGGACGCTATTTCCGCCGTTCTGATGGCTGGCATCGTCGGCACGCTGAAGAACACCACCAACGTCACCAGACCGGATGGTTCAGATGACAGATCCTTCCCTTCGGGACACACCGCCACGGCGTTCATGACCGCCACAATGCTTACCAAGGAATATGGCAGTGTGAGTCCATGGATCGGTGTCGGGGCCTATTTCGTGGCCGCCGCGACCGGGCTTATGCGTGTCGCGAACAACAAGCATTGGCTCAGCGATGTGCTGACGGGAGCCGGGGTCGGAATCCTCGCCACGGAGGCCGGGTACTGGATCACCGACTTGATATTCAAGGATAAAGGTTTGTCTGCCACTTATGCCGACTATCCCGATGATGTAAGTCCGAGTACTTCTTTCTTGGGTCTTTATCTCGGGGTGAATCTGCCGCTTAGTGATTACGATATAGACGAGACCAACGAGTTCCGGACTTCCACCGGAAGCACCGCCGGCCTTGAGGGGGCTTGCTTTCCTTGGCGGCATTTCGGGATCGGGGGACGCTTCACGGCTACCAACACGTTGATATTCACTGATGACGATGAGGCGAAAAACTCTTTTGATGCCGTCTCTTTCTCTGGAGGAGGCTACTTCTCCCTTCCATTGTCTTCCTTCTGGTCAGTCGGAGCAAAACTGCTCGGCGGCTATGTCCGCTACCCGAAACTGAGCCTTGCCGGCAAGACAGTGCCCTCAGCCGGAGGTTTCACCTTCGGCACCGGCATGTCTTTGTCCTTCAAGGTCAATTCCTCTTACGGAATGAGACTTCCCCTGGACTACAACCTCCTCCCGCCCCACAGCAAATCTTCTAATGAATATATGAATATGCTCACGCTCGGCACCTCCTTCGTTGTCCTGCTGTGATCCCCGCCGGGCATCGGACCTTGAACTCACCACGTCGGTCACTGAGCCTGTCGAAGTGACCACCTTTCTCGGCCGGAGTCGTCATCGGGCCATCAAGATAGACACCGATGTGCTCGGTGTCAATGCAGCCTACACGGTTCTCCTTCTCACAGTAGTTGATCATCTTCTCCCAGGCGCCGGAATGATCTACACCCTTGTAGTCTCCGGTCAACGCTTCAGAAAAATGAAAAATGTACGGCGGAAATTTGGTCAACTGAAAAAAGTGTCCTACCTTTGGCGGAACAAGATGCGACCCGTCGCGGTGGTTATATATTTTTTGGAATATTCCGAATAATGTGAAAGATTGTAGTCGCCGAGGGTTGATTTTGTTTGAGATTGACACATAATTATTAACACGCCCCTGAGGGTTCAGGGACACTAATGACTTTTTTATCGTACATTTCGCTATGGAAGTAAAGAACGCTGTAGCCGGAACGCTGGAGTCAGGTGACATCATGATCCAGATCGCCCCGGCCGAGACGAAAGGTCTGCACATCGACCTGGACAGTTCTGTGGCCGCCCAGTTCGGCAGACAGATCCGTCAGGTCATTGAGGAAACTCTTACCGAATTCGGACTGGAGGACGCTGACATCAAGGCGGTTGACAAGGGAGCCAGGGATTGCACCATCCGTGCCAGGGTGACCGCCGCCGCCGTGCGCGCCACAGGAAAAGATGTTTGGGCTTAGTTTAGGTTGAGGAATAAGTCGCGGCGCCAGGGACCGAAGGTGCGCGGGTTATTCCGATAATCAGTTACGATTATGGAAAGATTAAGAAGAACAATGATGTTCGTTCCGGGCAACAATCCCGGAATGATGCAGGATGCCTTCATCTACGGGCCGGACTCGATCATGCTCGACCTGGAGGACTCCGTGACCATGGCTGAGAAAGACGCCGCGCGTCTGCTCGTCCACAACGCTCTGAAGTCAATCGACTACGGCGACACCGAAATGGTTGTCCGCATCAATCCTCTCAGCACACCTTACGGACGCAAGGACGTGGAGGCTGTCGTGAAGGCCGGCGTGCAGGTGATCCGCATGCCGAAGACCGAGACCGCCGACGAGGTCCGCGAGCTGGAGGCGGAGATTGAGAAGGTCGAGAAGGAACTGGGATGCCTTGGCAGAACCCGCATGATGGCCGCCATCGAAAGCGCCGAGGGCATCTGCAACGCCTTCGCCATCGCCAAGGCTTCCAAGAGGATGATGGGCATCGCCCTCGGAGCCGAGGACTATTGCGCCAACCTCAAGACCCAGCGTACCCCGGGTGGAGCCGAGCTGCTCTATGCCCGCGAGACCATCGTGGTGGCCGCCAGGGCCGCAGGGATCGACGCTCTCGACACGGTATATTCAAACCTCGATGACATGGAGACTTTCCGCAAGGAGGTCGAACTCATCAAGACTCTCGGATTCGACGGCAAGTCCATCATCAACCCTCGTCAGATCCAGATCGTGAACGAGGTGTTCGCCCCGACCGAGAAGGCCATCGAGAAGGCTAAGAAGATTCTCGCCGCCATCAAGGAGGCCGAGAAACGCGGTTCGGGTGTCATCGCCGTCAACGGCAAGATGGTTGACCGTCCTGTTGTCATCAGGGCTCAGCGCACCATCGATCTTGCCATCGCTTCAGGCATATTAACAAAGGAGGAAGTTTATGAGTAATATAAGGGAAAGGGCGGCGCTTGTCGATAAGGTTGCCGCCGCAATGGGCAAGAAGGTGTACTCGGGAGAGACTCCGAAAAACACCACATTCCGCAAGGATCTTCAGAAGGTTCAGTCCAAGGTGGTTACACTTGAGGATGCCATCAGGCTCAGCGGCCTGAAAGACGGAATGACAATCTCCTTCCACCACCATTTCAGAGGCGGTGACAAGGTTGTGAACATGGTCGTTGGCAAACTGGCCGAGATGGGATTCAAGAATCTCCACCTCGCCGCGTCCAGCCTCTCAGACGTCCACGCTCCGCTGATCGACCACATCAAGAACGGAGTGATCACAAAGATCTCCACCTCCGGGCTCCGTGGCGAGCTTGCCAAGGAGATCTCACACGGTCTGATGAAGGAGCCTGTGGTGTTCCGCAGCCACGGAGGACGTGGCAGCGCCATCGCGAAAGGTGACCTGCACATCGACGTGGCGTTCCTCGGCGCGTCTTCCAGCGACCCTGCCGGCAACGCCAGCGGTTACTCCCGTTCCGAGCACGCCAAGTCAATCTGTGGCTCCCTCGGCTACGCCAAGCCGGACGCGCAGTACGCTGACAAGGTCGTGATAATCACCGACGATCTCGTTGACTATCCGAACACACCGAACTCCATCTCCGAGCATGATGTGGACTACGTTGTCCTCGTGGACTCAGTCGGAGACTCTTCCAAGATCTCTTCGGGAGCCATCCGTGACACCAAGAACCCTCGCGACATCCTGCTTGCGATGAACGCCGCGAAGGTGATCGTCAACAGCGGCTATTTCAAGGAAGGCTTCTCGATCCAGACCGGATCCGGCGGAGCCTCGCTGGCCGCTGTCAAATATATTCGTGAGGAAATGATCAAGCGCGGCATCCACTCCAGCTTCGCGCTTGGCGGCATCACCGCCCACATGGTCAAGATGCACGAGGAAGGCCTCATCGAGCGCCTGATCGACGTGCAGTCTTTCGACAGGGTGGCAGCCGAATCAATCAAGAACGATCCTTTCCACAAGGGAGTCTCCGCCAATGAATATGCCAGCGCGGATGAGCCGGGATCAGCCGTGCACTATCTCGACATTGTGATCCTCTCGGCTCTTGAGGTGGATGTCAACTTCAATGTCAACGTGCTTGTCGGCAGTGACGGAGTCATCAGAGGAGCCGTCGGAGGACACCCTGACACAGCCGCCGATTCAGCCCTCTCGATCATCGTCTGCCCACTTATGCGTGGACGCATCCCTTGCGTTGTGGACGAGGTCACGACTCTCATCACCCCTGGCTCGACAGTCGATGTTGTAGTCACTGAATATGGCATCGCGGTCAACCCGCGCCGTCCTGAGATCGCCGAGCGTCTGAGGGAGGCCGGACTGAAGATCGTGGACATCCATGACCTCAAGGAACTGGCTCTGAAGTCCATCGGAGTCCCTGATCCGCTTCCGTTCGGAGAGAAGGTCGTGGGAGTCGTGATGAACCGTGACGGCTCCGTGATGGATGTCATAATGAACATCGAGGACTAAGACTGTTTTTTATGGAGATTACGCTTGACCAATTGCTGGCAAGTCGTGAGGAACGGGCTTCTTTCCAGAAGGAACTTTTGAAAGGTTACCCTGGAAAGACCCTGGTCTGCCTCACGGTCATAATGCCGGGTAAGGTCAAGCGTAATCTGCAATCGCTTGTGGTCGCCCAGGCTGCGGTCACGGCTTTGGTCTCGGCTTTCGGTGACTCTATGCTCAAAATCAGGCTCCGGGATCTGCCGACCGGCTACGAGGCCTATCTCGTCACCCAGCTTTCCAACGAGGAAGCCAAAAAGGAGACCTGCCGGATCGAGGACACTCATCCGCTCGGCCGCCTTTTTGATTTGGATGTGATTGACGCTGACGGAGTTCCTATGTCAAGGGAGTCGGTGGGCCTGAGTCCGAGAAAATGTCTTGTCTGTGACAACGAGGCTCGCTATTGTATGCGAAACCGTACCCACACAATGGCTGAGCTCACCGCGAAGATTGACGAAATGATTGAGTCCTATGTGCGATAACCGTCACTACATAAGCGAGGCTCCGCTGTCGTTGAACTCTGTCCGGAGACGGGTCGAGGCTTTCCTCGCCGCCAACGGGCTGAGACTGGCTCCGCTGGACCGTTATGTGGTGGTGACACGCGACGAGGACGGAGACGAAATCCTTGCCGGCGGCGGTCTGGACGGCAACGTCATCAAGTGCGTCGCTGTGTCTGAATCCGCTCGCAGCGAGGGACTTATGAATATCCTCGTGTCCCGACTGATCGTCATTGCCCGTGAGGAAGGCCGGGAATCGGTCAAGGCCTTCACTAAGCCGGAGAACGAAGGAATATTCAAAAGCCTCGGTTTCGCCTTGATCGCGTCCTCGCCGAACGCCATCCTGATGGAAAACGGCAGGGGAGGGCTTCCGGAGTACAGGAAGTACTTGGAGTCGCTCGCCCGTCCGGGCCGGAACGGGGCCATCGTGATGAACGCCAATCCGTTCACTAAAGGACATCGCTATCTGGTTGAGCAGGCTGCATCGCAGGTTGACAATCTTTATGTGATTGTTGTTAAGGAAGATAGGTCGCGTTTCCCTTACGTCGAAAGAAAGGCTATGATCGAGGCCGGTTGCGCCGGGCTTGACAATGTGGTTGTCTGCGGGGGGAGTGACTACGCCATCTCGGCGGCGACATTCCCGACATATTTCCTGAAGAAGTTGGATGATGCCACGGACACGCAGATCGCGCTTGATCTGGATTTGTTCGTGAACCACATCGCCAAGCCTCTGGGCGTTACGGTACGTTTCGCCGGCAGTGAGCCGGAAGATGCCCTGACCCGCCGCTACAACGAGCTGATGGCGGAGATATTGCCTAACTTCGTAGAGATTCCAAGACTTGAACAAAACGGCAATCCGATCAGTGCCACCTCATTAAGGCGTGCTCTTGACAAAGGCAACCTCAAGGAGGCGATGGAATATATTCCAAAATCCACCGTCCCTTACTTGGTCGCAGACCTGGCCGAGCGTGCGTTGAGGTTGGAACTCGACACAACCCCCAAACCGGGACTCGTGGACAGGCAGGACAACGGTGCCCACAAAGACATGGACTATGCGCTGATGTCCAAAAGCATCTCAGCGTTAAGACCTTATCTGACAAGACTGGCTGTGGAGTCCGCCAAAGACATTGACCCGGCAAAGATAAAAGAGATCGGCATCGAGGCCGAAAAAGCGATGCTGAAGGCCACCGGCGGAGTGAATACCCACAAAGGAGCCCTCTTCTGCATCGGCCTGTCAGTCGCCGCGGCCTCCTGCCTGGCTTGCTCCACGGGGGCTGTGGAGGCATATTCATTCAAGGAGCTTGTGTCGCGCGCCGCATCGGAGATCCCTTCCGCCCGAGGTACGCACGGAGCCGAGGCCAAGAGAAGTTTCAAGGCTGTCGGCGCTCTGGAGAACGCCCGAGCGGCCTATCCGGAACTATTCGCAGACTGGCTGCCGTACTATCGTTCGCTGGAAAGCGATCCTTTCCGCTGCCATAAGACGCTGCTTCACATAATGACGACCCTTGACGACACCAACATCCTCCACAGGAGGGGAGCGGAGGGTCTCGCCCACGCCGAAGCCGAGGCCGCAAGGCTTCTTGAGGACTTCAGCGAGAGCGGATTGTCGTCTCTGAACAAGGATTTCATCAGGGAGAACATCTCGCCCGGCGGAAGCGCCGACATGCTGTCCCTGACGATTTTTATAGAAAGCATAATTAACAATATTCATTAACACAAAACTAATTTACTATGGTTGAATTGATTCCTAATGGTGTTTATCTGAAGGGCGGCAAGACTCTCGTAAGTGATGCCGCGGGAATGCCATCTGCCGACGAGGCTCGTGAAAATACTATTGCCTACAGAATTCTCCGTGCCCATGATGTGGACGGAAGCAAAGGCAAGAAGATGCGCATCAAGTTCGATGCGATGGCTTCACACGACATCACTTATGTCGGAATTATCCAGACAGCCCGCGCCAGCGGACTTGACAAGTTCCCTATCCCTTACGCGATGACCAACTGCCACAACTCTCTGTGCGCTGTCGGTGGTACCATCAACGAGGACGACCATATCTTCGGTCTCTCCGCCGCCAAGAAGTACGGTGGTATCTATGTTCCTGCCAACCAGGCGGTTATTCATCAATATGTCCGTGAGGCTCTCGCCGGTTGCGGCCGCATGATCCTCGGTTCCGACAGCCACACGCGCTACGGCTCGCTCGGCTGCATGGGTGTGGGCGAAGGTGGCGGTGAGCTTGTGAAGCAGCTCCTCCACAACACTTGGGACATCAACGCTCCTGAGGTTGTTCTGGTTTGGCTCGAAGGCAAGCCTAAGAAGGGTGTCGGCCCTCACGACGTGGCCATCTCCCTCGTCAAGGCCGTGTTCGAGAACGGTTTCGTGAAGAACAAGGTGCTTGAGTTCGCCGGCCCTGGCGTGGCCTCCCTTCCTACCGACTTCCGTAACGGAATCGACGTGATGACCACCGAGACCACCTGCCTGAGCTCTATCTGGGTGACGGACGAGAAGGTTGAGGAGTACTACAGGATGCACGAGCGTCCGGAGGCCTACAAGGAACTCCAGCCGGGCGAGATCGCTTACTACGACGCGATGATCCGCATCGATCTCTCCAAACAGGAGTCAATGATCGCCCTTCCGTTCCACCCATCCAACGCCTACACGATCCACGAGTTCCAGGCTGATCCGGAAGGAATCCTGAAGAAAGTGGAGGAGGATGCCAAGAAGCGTTTCGGCGACAAGATCACCATCGATCTTGAGAGCAAGGTGAAGGACGGCAAGGCGTTCGCCGACCAGGCCATCATCGCCGGCTGCTCCGGAGGTACCTACGACAACCTCAGCGAGGCCGCCGCGATCATGAAGGGCAAGACCATCGGCAACGACTACTTCACGATGTCAGCCTACCCTCAGTCAACCCCTGTCTATCTCGCGACCACCCGCAATCACATCGCCGAGGAGTTGCTTGAGGCCGGTGTTGTGATCAAGCCGGCGTTCTGCGGACCTTGCTTCGGAGCCGGTGACGTTCCTGCCAACAACGGACTCTCGATCCGTCACACCACCCGCAACTTCCCTAACCGCGAGGGCTCGAAGCCTGGACAGGGACAGATCTCCCTTGTCTGCCTGATGGACGCGCGCTCTATCGCCGCCACGGCCGCCAACGGTGGAGTCATCACGGCAGCCACTGACATCCAGTACGAAGACACGCACAAGCCATATTCATTCGACGACCGCATCTACAAGAGCCGCATCTACTACGGATTCGGCAAGGCCGACCCTACCGTCGAGCTCCGCTACGGACCGAACATCAAGGACTGGCCTAAGATGTACCCGATGCAGGATAACATGCTCCTTGAACTCGCCGCTGTCATCCACGACCCTGTCACCACGACCGACGAGCTCATCCCTTCGGGCGAGACTTCCAGCTACCGTTCCAACCCGCTGAAACTCTCCGAGTTCGCTCTCTCTCGCCGTGTTCCTGAATATGTCGGGATCAGCAAGCGCATCCAGGCGGAGGATCTTGAGCGCCGCGCCGGCAAGGCTCCGCAGCACGTTCTCGATGCCCTCGCCAAGGTGGGTGCCAAGCCGGAGGACACCTCGTTCGGTTCGTGTGTGTTCGCCAACAAGCCTGGCGACGGCTCAGCCCGCGAGCAGGCCGCTTCCTGCCAGAAGGTGCTCGGCGGCGACGCCAACATCTGCTATGAATATGCCACCAAGCGTTACCGCAGCAACTGCATCAACTGGGGCATCGTTCCTTTCACCATCTCAAAGGAGACTCCTTTTGAATATGTAGCCGGCGATTTCGTCTATGTTCCCGGCATCCGTGAGGCCATCCTTTCGGGCAAGGAGGAGATTGACGCCAAGGTGATCAGCGCCGAAGGTGTGAAGGACATTCATCTCTACTTCCAGAATCTGACCGCTGACGAGAGGGAGATTCTCGCCGACGGTTGCCTGATGAACTTCTACGCCGCCCAGAAGAGCAAATAATCATAATCGCGCACTTTAGGCTTGCGTCCATTTTAGGGGCTTGCAAGCCTGAGGTGCCCAGGTAATCATATTCGTAAAACACTTTAATTTTTAATATTCAGTTATGAAAAAAATTCAGATGGTCACTCCTCTCGTAGAGATGGATGGTGATGAAATGACAAGGATCCTGTGGAAGATGATTAAGGATGAGCTTATCATTCCATTTGTTGATCTGAAGACAGAATACTATGACCTCGGTCTCGTTCATCGTGACGAGACCGGCGATCAGGTGACAATCGATTCCGCCAACGCCACCAAGAAGTACGGTGTTGCCGTGAAGTGCGCCACCATCACTCCTAACGCCAAGCGTATGACCGAGTACAACCTGCATCAGATGTGGAAGAGCCCGAATGGAACGATCCGTTCGATGCTGGACGGAACGGTGTTCCGCACACCTATCACCATCCCTTCCATCTCTCCGGCAGTGAAGTTCTGGAAGAAGCCTATCACCATCGCCCGTCACGCCTACGGTGATGTTTACAAGAGTGTTGACATCCGCGTTGAGGAGCCGGGAGTCGCCAAGCTCGTCTTCGAAGGCGAGAGCGGCAAGAGGGAAGAGCAGATAGTCCACACCTTCAAGGGTCCCGGCGTTCTCCAGGGAATGCACAACACCGACGCTTCCATCCGTTCTTTCGCCCACGCTTGCTTCAAGTACGCCCTTGACCTCAAGCAGAGCATCTGGTTCGCCACCAAGGACACCATCGCCAAGAAGTACGACGGACGTTTCCGTGAGATTTTCGAGGAGGTGTTCGCAGAGTACAAGGACGCTTTCGAGGCCGCCGGCATCGAGTACTTCTACACCCTTATTGATGACGCGGTCGCACGTGTGATGCGCAGCGAGGGTGGTTTCATCTGGGCCTGCAAGAACTACGATGGTGACGTGATGAGCGACATGGTCTCCACGGCCTTCGGTTCCCTTGCCATGATGACCTCTGTTCTTGTCAGCCCTGACGGCAAGTACGAGTACGAGGCCGCCCACGGCACCGTGACCCGTCACTACTACAAGCACCTCCAAGGCGAGGAGACCTCCACGAACCCGATCGCGACGATCTTCGCGTGGAGCGGCGCGTTCCGCAAGAGAGGCGAGATGGACAACATTCCAGAGCTTGTCAACTATGCCGACCAGCTTGAGGCCGCCTGCTTCGACACCCTCAACGCCGGCATCGTGACCAAGGATCTCGCCAACTTAATGGAAGGCGTGACTCCTCAGGTAAAGAACTCCGCCGACTTCATCGCCGCCATCCGCGAGCGTCTCGAAAAGCGTCTCGCGTAAGGCTGCCCCGTTCAGTCGCCGGTCTTTAGGCCGCTGGGCCGGTCACGAGATTGGTTGTTGGGCTGACTTTAGGACTGGTCGCCGAGCCTGTCGAAGCGACCACCCACCCACGAACTGATTAACGTCACGAGTATAGTGGCGGCAGCAAAAAAGAATTTCCAAATTTTGCACGTTACCAAAATTTGGAAATTCTTTTTTGCTGCCTTGTTCCGCCGTTACTTTACGCTGCACTTGCCCTACCC
>OHJH01000165.1_pt1 | contig 12904 bp, 9 predicted proteins | sample 1568471 | NCBI WGS metagenome assembly OHJH01 (sample SAMEA3879546, study PRJEB24766) | human gut metagenome | biome: human-associated habitat; feature: feces | place: USA | collected 1985/1987 | reverse complement strand
CGTGTGCGAAGCCATCAGGCAGTGCCATGAAAATGGCGTGCAGATTGGCCTGGTCATTGGCGGCGGCAATTTCTGGCGGGGCGTGAAGGACGGCGCGGATAAGATGCAGCGCTCCCACGGCGACGCCATGGGCATGCTGGCCACCGTTATGAACTGCATCGCCATGGCCGACGCACTGGAGCAGCACGGGGTGCCTGCCCGGGTGCTGTCTGCTGTGGAAATGAATAAGTTTGCTGAGTATTTCACCCGGGATACCGCTGACCGCTACCTGAATGAGGGAAAAGTGGTCCTCTTTGCCGCCGGAACGGGCAATCCCTATTTCTCTACCGATACCGGCGCCGTGCTCCGGGGCGTGGAGATCGAGGCGGACGCCATCCTCATGGCAAAGAACGTGGATGGCATTTACTCCGCCGACCCCAACACAGATCCCACTGCCGTCAAGTTTGACGAGCTGACCTATGACGAGGTTCTGGCCCGCCATCTGAAGGCTACGGATACCACCGCAATGACCCTGGCCATGGACAACCATATGACCCTGGTTTGCTTTGCCCTGGCTGACCCCAGCAACATTCTCCGCGTTGTATGCGGAGAGAAGATCGGAACCATCGTTAAGGAGGACTAAACAATGAGCGTAGATTTCACCGAATTTTCCAGAAAAATGGAACGTACCCTGGTACATCTGGGGGAGGACTTTGATGCCGTCCGCGCAGGCCGCGCCAATGCCAAGGTTCTCGACCGCATTACCATTGAGTATTACGGCAGCGAGACCCCGCTGAACGGCGTTGCCACCATTTCTTCTCCCGATGCCCGTACCCTGGTTATCTCTCCCTGGGATACCAAGCTCCTGAAGGAGATTCAGAAGGCAATCCAGATGTCCGACCTGGGCATCAACCCTCAGAATGACGGCAAGGTGATCCGTCTGATCTTCCCCCAGCTGACGGAAGAGCGCCGGAAAGACCTCTCCAAGCAGGTCAAGAAGTATGCTGAAGACGCTAAGGTGGCCATGCGGAACATCCGCCGGGACGGCATGGATTACGTCAAGAAGCTGAAAAAGAACAGCGAGATTACGGAAGATGACCAGAAAAAGGCAGAGAAGGACCTGCAGGATATGCTGGATAAGTATATTAAGAAGGTAGACGCCGCTCTGGCCGCCAAGGACAAGGAACTGATGTCCATCTGATCAAGCGCGTAGCCGCTTGAAGCTCCTCGTTCGTAGGGGCCGATGCCCACATCGGCCCGAACCCCTACGGAAAAGAGTTGTTCGTTTTTTATGTGACCGTTCTGTCAACGTACCAGCGGGGCGATGTGGGCATCGCCCCCTACGGTGACATTTTTGGCAGATGACAATGGAGGAGCCGTCCTTTTGGGCGGCAAAAATACTGGAAATCGAGGGAACGCACATGGCGCTTGAAAACGAGAATCTCCCGGCACCGCCCAGGCATATTGCCATCATTATGGACGGCAACGGCCGCTGGGCGAAAAAACGCGGCCTGCCCCGCACGGTGGGGCACAAGGCGGGGGCAGAGGTGTTCCGCGACATCGCCACCTACTGCAAGGAACTGGGAGTGGAATACCTGACGGTATACGCCTTTTCCACAGAGAACTGGAAGCGGCCCGCCGATGAGGTGAATACCATCATGGGCCTGTTGGAGCAGTATCTGCGGGAAGCTATCGACACCATGGAAAAGGAGCACATCCGCCTGCGGTTCTTCGGCGACCTCAGCGCACTGTCCCCGGAGCTGCAGGCGCTGGCGCATGAGACGGATGACATCTCCGGCCGCTATGCGGGGTTCCAGGCCAATGTGTGTCTGAATTACGGCGGCAGGGCGGAGATACTGCGGGCAGCGCGGCTGTGCGCGGAGCAGGGGGTGGACTGGACGGAGGAGAACCTCTCCGCCAATATGTACTCTGCCGGTATCCCCGACCCGGAGCTGATCATCCGCCCCAGCGGCGAGATACGGCTGAGCAATTTCATGCTGTGGCAGTGTGCCTACAGCGAATTCTATTTCTGCGACACGCTGTGGCCGGATTTTACCCGGCAGGATATGGACAGAGCGATCATCGACTATCAGCGGCGGGATCGCCGGTTCGGCGGCGTAAAGTGAGGTGACGACCATGAAACAGAGAATACTGGTGGCGATCATCGGCGTGCCGGCACTGATCGGCGTGCTGTGCTTCGCACCGGATTGGGCCACGGCGGTGCTGGTGGCGGCGCTGTGCGTCATCGGCTGCCATGAGTTCATGGCGGCCGCCGCGCCGGAGAAAGCGGCGCGCTGGTGGGGGCTGGCGGCCACGCTGGCGGTGTTCACCGTGTTCACGGTGTATTTCAGCGGCGGTGACTTCACGGGTACCGCCATACATACGATCATGGTATGGCTGCTGGCGGCGCTGATCGTGGTGATGTTCATCGCGGCGGTGCAGGCCTTCGGCAAAGACGACGAGCTGGATTTTCCAGATATCAGCGCTATGGCGGTGTCCGGATTGGTGATCCCGCTGGCGCTGGGCTGCCTGGTGCGGCTGCGGATGCTGGAATATGGCGCCGGACTGGTGCTGATCCCGCTGGTGTCGGCGTTTATGAGCGACTCTCTGGCGCTGTTCGGCGGTATGCTGTTCGGGAAAACAAAGCTGGCGCCCAGAGTCAGCCCGAAGAAGACACGGGAGGGTGCGGTCAGCGGTCTGGTGGGCGGCATGGTGGGAATGATCCTGTTCCGGATATTCTTCTTCCTATGTACGGAGGTGCAGCTGCACATCGGCTGGTGTGTGCTGTTGGGCTTCGTGGGCGCGGTGCTGGGGCAGCTGGGCGACCTGAGCTTCTCCTGCGTGAAGCGGCAGTGCGGCATCAAGGACTACGGACGGCTGCTGCCGGGCCACGGTGGCGTGCTGGACCGGTTCGATAGTGTGATCTTCGCTGCACCGGTGACGTGGATGCTTATCAACGCTGTGACGCTGTATTGAGGAAGGACCTATGACGAAAACCATCGCCCTGTTGGGGGCTACCGGCTCCATCGGGCGGCAGACGCTGGAGGTGGCCGGGGAGCTGGGCCTCCGCGTGGCGGCGCTGACCGCCAATACACAGGTAGACCTGTTGGAGCAGCAGGCGCGGCAGTATATGCCGCGCCTTGCGGTGCTGTATGACGAAAATGCGGCGCTGGCGCTGAAAAAACGGCTGCGGGGGACCGGCATTGAGGTCATGGCAGGGGAGGAGGGCCTGTTGGCTGCCGCCGCTATGAGCGAGGCGGACACGGTGGTGACTGCCGTGATGGGCAGCGTGGGGCTGCGTCCCACACTGGCGGCGATCCAAAAAGGCAAGCGCATCGCACTGGCCAATAAGGAAACGCTGGTGTGCGCCGGTGAGCTGGTGATGGACGCGGCGGAGAAATACGGCGCGGAGATCGTGCCGGTGGACAGTGAGCACAGCGCGGTGTTTCAGTGCTTGCAGGGCTGCCGGGACCGGGGTGAGGTGCGGCGTATCCTGCTGACCTGCTCCGGCGGGCCGTTCTACGGAAAGACCTTCGACGAGCTGGAGCACATGACGGCGGCGGATGCCCTGCGCCATCCCAACTGGCACATGGGACCGAAGATCACGGTGGACTCCGCCACACTGATGAACAAGGGACTGGAGATCATCGAGGCCATGCGGCTCTATCGCCTGCCGGTGGAGCAGGTGCAGGCGGTGATACACCGCCAGAGCATCGTGCATTCGCTGGTGGAGTTCCGGGACGGGGCGCTGCTGGCGCAGCTGGGCACGCCGGATATGAAGCTGCCCATCCGCTACGCGCTGACGTATCCCTACCGGGCCGAGAGCCCGGATAAGCCGCTTGATCTGCTGACCTGCGGCGCGTTGACCTTTGCCGAGCCGGACGAGAGGGCGTTCCCCTGTCTGCGTCTGGCACGGTATGCCGCAGCGGTGGGCGGCACCGCCTGCGCCATACTCAACGGCGCCAACGAGGCGGCCGTGGGACTGTTTCTGCGAGGCGAGATCGGCTTTAACGATATCTCCCGGCGGGTGGAGCGCGCGTTGGAGCGGGTGTCGGTGCAATATCAGCCAAGCCTTGCGGATATACTGGAAGCAGACAAGGCGGCGCGGCGCGCTGCCCTGTGACATCCGGAGAAGGAGCTTGCATACATGATCGTATATATCATAGCGGCCCTGCTGGTGTTCGGTATTTTGATCGCTGTCCATGAGCTGGGGCATTTTCTGGCGGCCAAGGCCTGCGGCGTGCGGGTCAACGAGTTTGCCATCGGCATGGGACCGGTGCTATGGAAAAAGCAGCGGGGGGATACCCAGTATTCTCTGCGGGCTTTTCCGGTGGGCGGTTTCTGTGCCATGGAGGGGGAAGAGGAGGACTCTGACGATCCGGCGGCGCTGAACCGCCAGGGCTTTTGGAAAAAGCTGATCATTTTTGCCGCCGGCGCGGCCATGAATTTTCTGGCGGGGCTTATTATCATCTTCTGCCTGTATGCGCCGGCGCAGGGGTTCTATCAGCCGGTGATCTCCGGCTTTGCCGAGGGTTGTCCGTTGGAGAGCGCCGCCGGCTTGCAGATTGGGGACCGGCTGGTGTCCATCGATGGGGAGCGCGTGTACATTTACAGCGACGTGAGCCTGCTGCTTGGCCTGAATAAGACCGGCACATTCGACCTGGTGGTGGACCGCGGCGGGGAGAAGGTGCGCCTGGACGACTTTGCCATGACGAGACAGACGTATACCGATCAAAGCGGAAATGCGTACAGCGGCTACGGAATATACTTCGGTGCGGCGGCGGCCACCTTCGGCGACAAACTGGCCTACACCTGGAACAACGCCGTGGATTTCGTGCGTCTGGTGCGGCTGAGCCTGCAAATGCTCTTTACCGGGCAGGCGGGCCTGCGGGATCTGAGTGGCCCGGTGGGGATCGTGTCCACCATGGTACAGGTAGGTGAGCAGGCGGAGACGACCCAGGCGGCGGTGGAGAACATCGCCTACATCGCGGCGCTGATCGCAGTTAATCTGGCGGTGATGAACCTGCTGCCGCTGCCGGCGCTGGACGGCGGGCGGATATTCTTCCTGATCATCAACGCGGCAGCCATGCTGCTGTTCCGGAAGCAGGTACCGGCTAAATATGAGAACTATATCCACTTCGCGGGACTTATTCTGCTGCTGGCGCTGATGGTGGTGCTGGTGTTCAGCGACGTGGGAAAGCTGATCCACTGAGGAGGCGGGGACGGTGACAAGACGCATACAGGTGGGCGCGGTACCGGTGGGCGGCGGCGCGACCGTAAGCATACAGTCCATGTGCAATACGCCCACGGAGGACGTGAACGCCACGGTGCGGCAGATACAGCGCCTGGAGCAGGCGGGCTGCGAGATCGTGCGTGTGGCGGTGCCCACGGAGGAGGCCGCACGGGCCATTCCGAGCATCAAGGCGGCTATACACATCCCGCTGGTGGCGGATATCCACTTTGATTACCGGCTGGCGCTGCTGTGTGTGGACGGCGGTGTGGATAAAATACGCATCAACCCCGGCAACATCGGGTCGAAGGACCGCGTGCGGGCCGTGGCCGACGCCTGCCGGGAGCGGGGCATTCCGATCCGTGTGGGCGTCAACGGCGGCTCGCTGGAGAAGGACCTGGTGCAAAAATACGGCGGCGTGACTGCCGAGGCGCTGGCCGAGAGTGCACTGGGCCATGTGCACCTGTTGGAGGAATGCGGCTTCGGGAATATCTGTATTTCCGTGAAATGCTCCCGGGTGCCGGTAAATATGGCGGCCTACGAGCTGCTGCACGAAAAGGTGGACTACCCGCTGCATCTGGGCGTCACCGAGGCCGGCACACCGGAGATGGGGGTGCTGAAGTCTGCCATCGGCATCGGCGGACTGCTGTGTCGGGGTATCGGCGATACGCTGCGGGTGAGCCTGACTGCCGACCCGGTGGAGGAAGTAGTGGCTGCCAAGCGTATTTTGCAGGCCTGCGGTCTGCGGCAGACGGGGCCGGACCTGATCGCCTGCCCCACCTGCGGGCGGACGAAGTATGATATGCTGCCTATCGCCCGGGAGGTGGAACGGCGGCTGAAGAACTGTGACAAGCCCATCACCGTGGCGGTGATGGGGTGTGTGGTCAACGGACCGGGGGAGGCCACTGCCGCGGATGTGGGTATCGCCGGAGGCAAGGGCGAGGGACTGCTGTTCGCCAAGGGAACGGTTCTGCGGAAGGTGCCGGAGGACCAGCTGGTGGACGCGCTGTTCGAGGAGATCGACAAGCTGTGACAAGAGATACGATAGGGGAGAGACATGGCGGAGAGAGTACCGTTTTTTACGCTGTTTGAGAGCTTTCAGGCGCCGCGGCAGCTGCGCCTGCTGCTGCACGATGCCTGCATCATCAGCGGCGCGCTGGATATGGCGGGCCGGACGCTGGAGGTGCAGGTGGAAAGCAGCGAGACGCTGCCCCAGGCGGCGCAGGACGCCCTGCAGCAGATGCTGGCGCAGCAGTATGATCTGCGGCAGGTGCTGCTGCATTTCTGCGGCACCGGCGAGCAAAAGGGCGACAACGGGGTGATCTGGGGCAAGACGATCACCGGAAAGCTGACGCCTATCGGTGAACTGAATATCAAGCAGGGCAGCGCCATTGTGGAGGGCCGGGTGTTCAAGACGGAGTGCTATGAGACGCGGCGCAAGGGAATGTGGACGCTGAACTTCAACATCACCGATGAGCGCGGCTCCGTGGCCGTGCGGAAGGCCATGGATGAAAAAGAGGCCAAGGTGCTGGGCGGCGCGATCAACGACGGGATGTGGCTGCGCCTGCAGGGCAAGGTGGAACTGACCTACGACGGGAAGGATATCCTGCTGCGGCCGATGAATATTATGAAGATCAGCCATACGGCCCGGCAGGACAATGCACCGGAGAAGCGGGTGGAGCTGCACCTGCATACGCAGATGAGCAGCATGGATGCTCTGACGGATGTGGGCAAGGTGGTAAAGCAGGCGGCAGCCTGGGGCCACCCGGCTATTGCCATTACCGACCACGGCACGGTGCAGGCATTCCCAAAGGCGCGGGACGCGGGCAAGGGGAAGATCAAGATCCTGTACGGCGTGGAGGGGTACTACGTCAACAACCTGGACGACCGCATTGCCGTACACGGTGCGCAGGATCAGGACTTTGACGACGAGATCGTGTGCTTCGACATTGAAACCACCGGATTGAAGGTACAGCGGGAGGCCATCACGGAGATCGGCGCAGTGGTGCTGAAAAACGGGCAGATCACGGATACGTTTCAGACCTTCGTGAACCCCGGTCGTCGTCTGACGCCGGAGATCATCGGCCTGACGGGCATTACGGATGCCATGCTGGCGGACGCGCCGCCGCCGGAGGAAGCACTGGCGGCGTTTTTGAAATTCGTGGACGGGCGACCGCTGGCGGCCCACAATGCGGAGTTCGACATCGGGTTCATCCGAGCAGGGTGCCGCAGGGCGGGGCTGGAATTCGACCCCACATACATCGACAGCCTCATCCTGGCGCAGAACCTGCTGCCGGAGCTGCACAAACATAAGCTGGACATCGTAGCGGAGCATTTGGATCTGCCCGCCTTCAACCACCACCGGGCGTCGGACGACGCGGAGATGGTGGGGTATATGCTGATACCCTTTTTTGAGAAAATGCGGCGGGAGATGGGGATATCCCACCTGCAGGAGATCAACGGACAGATGGAGAAGCTGCGGCCCCAGGGCGGCGGCAGCCGGCACCCCAAGCACATTATCATCCTGGCGAAGAACAAGCTGGGTCTGAAGCATCTGTATCAGCTGATCTCAGCTTCCAACCTCAAGTATTTCAAGCGTGTGCCCATTATCCCCAAGACGGAGCTGATCGCCCATCGGGAGGGCCTCATCATCGGTTCGGCCTGCGAAGCAGGCGAGCTGTTCCGGGCGGTGGCGGACCGCAAGGACTGGGCGGAGCTGAAGCGCATCGCATCGTTCTACGATTACCTGGAGATACAGCCCATCTGCAATAATATGTTCATGCTTCGCAACGGCGCGGTGCAGTCAGAGGAGGAGCTGCGGGAGTTCAACCGTACCATCGTCCGGTTGGGCCGGGAGCTGGGCAAGCCAGTGTGCGCCACCGGTGATGTGCACTTCCAGGAGCCGGAGGACGAGGTATACCGCCATATCCTGCTGGCCAGCAAGAAGTTTGCCGACGCCGACGCACCCCTGCCCATTTACTTTAAGACCACGGAGGAGATGCTGGCGGAATTCGCCTACCTGGGCGAAGAGGAAGCGCATCGGGTGGTCATCGACGACCCGCGCGGCATCGCCGACCGTATCGAAAATATTGAGCTGCTGCCGCCGGGACGGTTGTTCCCGCCGCGGCTGGAGAATTCGGAGCAGGAACTTCATGACAGAGTGTGGGACAAGTGTCACGAGCTGTATGGCGACGAGCCGCCTCAGCTGATCGTGGACCGGCTGAACGTGGAACTGAAAAGCATTCTGGGCAAGTACGACGTGGTGTATATGTCCGCCCAGAAGCTGGTGCAGCGCAGCCTGGAAAACGGTTATCTAGTGGGCAGCCGGGGCAGTGTGGGGTCCTCACTGGTGGCGTATATGTCCGGCATTACGGAGGTGAACTCCCTGCCGCCCCATTATCGCTGCCCCAAATGCCGCCATACTGAGTTCATCACCGATGGCAGCTACGGCTGCGGCGCGGATATGCCCGATAAGAATTGCCCAATGTGCGGGGAAAAGTACGCTAAGGACGGATTTGACATCCCCTTTGAGACGTTTTTGGGCTACGGCGGCGGTAAGGTGCCGGATATCGACCTGAATTTCTCCGGTGAGTACCAGGCCCGGGCACACCAGCACGCCATTGAGATGTTCGGCAAGACCCAAGTGTTCCGCGCGGGGACCATCGGTACCCTAGCGGAAAAGACAGCCTTCGGCATGGTGAAGAAATACCTGGAGGAACGGGGCGAGACGGCCTCCAACGCGGAGCTGGATCGCCTGACGCTGGGCTGCGTGGGCGTGCGGCGTACTACGGGGCAGCACCCCGGTGGGCTGGTGGTGGTGCCGGATGATATGGATGTGGAGGATTTTACCGCGGTGCAGCACCCGGCAGACGATGCCAACAGCGACACTGTGACCACTCATTTCGAGTATCACTGCATGGAGGACAACCTCCTGAAGCTGGATATGCTGGGACACGATGACCCCACCATGATCAAAATGCTGGAGGATCTGACCGGCGTGAACGCGCGGGCCATCCCCTTGGATGACCCGGATACCATGAGTATTTTCACCTCGTCCAAGGTGCTGGGCTTTGAAAATGACGAGATACTGGGGCCCACCGGCGCCGTGGCTATCCCGGAGTTCAACACCCGGTTCACCCGCGGTATGCTGATGGATACCATGCCCCAGGATTTCAATACCCTGGTACGGTTGTCCGGCTTCTCCCACGGTACCGACGTGTGGCTGGGCAATGCCCGGGACTTGATCGTGGGCGGCACGGCCAGCGTTTTGGAGACGGTGGGCTGCCGCGATGATATCATGTTGTACCTGATCTCCATGGGGCTGGAGCCGAAGATGAGCTTTAAGATCATGGAGGCGGTGCGTAAGGGCAAAGTAAAGAAAAAGGGCTTCGAGGACGGCTGGGAGGAGGCTATGCGGGAGCATCAGGTGCCGGATTGGTATATCGGCTCTCTGGCCAAGATCGGCTATCTGTTCCCTAAGGCCCACGCTGTGGCCTATGTGATGATGGCGTTCCGTATTGCGTGGTTCAAGGTGCATGAGCCGCTGGCCTTCTACGCTACGTTCTTCTCCATCCGGGCCAAGGCCTTCGACGCGGAGTACTGCTGCGCCGGCATGGATGCGGTGAAGCAGAAAATCAGGGAGATCGAGAACAATAAGGACGCCACCGACGTGGAACAGAACCTGCTGGTGACGCTGGAGGTGTGCTACGAGTTCTATCTGCGGGGCTTCCACTTTGATACCATCGACATCTACAAGTCCGATGCCACCCGCTTTGTGACCCTGCCCGGCGAGGATAACAGCACGGATAACCCAGACAGCGATCCCGGCGGCGATCCGGAGTGTCCCACGGTGCAGTTTGACGAGCTGAAGCAGCAAAATGAGGATGTCATCGCCTGGATCTACGGCGCCAATACCCATATCAATTACCCGGTGGTCCAGGGCAGCGACAATGACTACTATCTGCGCCATCTGCTGGACGGCACCTGGAACGACAACGGCAGCATCTTTATGGATTGCTCCAACAAGGCCGATTTCTCCGACCAGAACAGCCTGATCTACGGACACAATATGACGTCCGGCGCCATGTTCTCCAACCTGGTGAAATACAAGAAGCAGGCGTACTATGACCAGCATCCCTATCTGTACATGCTGACCCCCCAGCAGAATTACAAGCTCCGTCTGTTTGCCGGCGTCATCGTGGACGCGGCGGGCTACATTCTGGACAGCAGCGGCCAGGTGGCCTACCCTGATTGCAGCGTCTACCAGTTTCAGGTAACCCAGGAGTTTTTGCAGCAGATGGTCAACTACTCCACCTTCCGCTCCACCACCGGTGTTCCCTCGGCAGACAGCCACATCGTCACCCTGTCCACCTGCACCTACGAATTCAAAAACGTCCGCTATGTTGTCCTGGGCGTTCTGGAGCCCATCCAGTAAGCGGCATAAACCCCCTCCGGCTTTTGGGCCGGAGGGGGTCAGTTTGTATACAGGAGGCTTTACCGTTTGTTGGACCGCAGCCAGATGCCCTGCTTTTCAGCACTGGCGATCAGCTCATCCCGGAACTTGGGATGGGCGATAGAGATCAGCTTCTCCGCCCGCTCCCAGGTGCTGCATCCCACCAGATTCACGCCGCCGTATTCGGTGACGACATAATAGGCCAGACTCCGGGGATCGGTGACGATATCGCCGGGAGTCAGCAGCGGGTTGATGCGGGACACCGTTTCTCCCTCCTTGTTGGTAAAGGAGGAGGTCATACAGATGAACGCCTTGCCGCCCTTGGATACGGCGGCACTTTCCAGAAAGTCCAGCTGGCCGCCGGTGCCGCTGATCTGCCGGGTACCAGCGCTCTCGGCGCATATCTGGCCGTACAGGTCCACGGAGATGCAGTTGTTGATGGAGACAAAGTTGTCGATCTTCCCCACGATAGAGGGATCGTTGCAGTAGCTGATGGGATAGGTCACCACACCGGGGTTCTCCCGGATCCAGTCGTACAGGTCCGGCGAACCAATGGCAAAGCCGAACACGCTCTTATAGCGGTCCAGGGTCTTTCTCTTGTTGTTGATCTTTCCGGCCTTGTACATATCCAAGTACGAGTCGCACAGCATCTCCGTGTGGATGCCCAGATCCCGCAGGTCGGACCGGGCGATCATCTGGCCCACGGCGTTGGGCAGGGACCCGATGCCCAGCTGCAGGGTGGAGCCATCCACCATGTTCTGCACCACGTACTCGGCGATCTTCATCTCCGTCTCGCTGGCAGCGGGGGTCTTGATGCCGGGCAGAGGGCCGTGAGGACCCTCCACGATCATGTCCACATCGTCGATGTGGATGCACTCATCCAAACCGCCATAGACCCAGGGCAGATTCTCGTTGACCTCCAGGATCACCACGTCGGCCTTATCCAGCACCGCCCGGGCAGAGGCGTTGGACACGGAGAAGTTGAAGTATCCATGCTCGTTCATGGGAGTCACGCAGGTGATGGCCACGTTTACCGTGAGGAAATGGTCATAGTAGGCTCCCAGATTCCGGAACACCATGGGATTGAAATTGCACAGTCCCCGGTCACAGAGCTTCCGCTCGTAGCCGGACATGTGCCAGCTGTTATAGATAAAGTGCTCCCGGTCGGGATCGCACTCCAGCATCTGAATGGGCTGCTGGATCAGATAACCCCGGATCTTCACACCCCGCAGCTCGTCCTTCCGCTTGGCAATGGCCTCATCCATCAGGGACGGGAACGCGCCGCCCATGGAAATATCCAGCCAGTCGCCGCTCTTGACCACCCGGGCCGCCTCCTCCGGGGTGCGCAGCTTGCGTTTATATTCCGACGTATAGTCAAACGGTATCGCCATAGCCTGTCCGCCTCTTGTTAATTAAATCACCTTTTCCGGAGTTTGTCAATAGATTAACAGGGATTCTCTGAAAAAGACAAATTCCGAACCGCCACCCGCATGGTGCCGTAAGGATGCGGCTTCTCCTCCACCGGCTGAAAGCCGTTTTTTGTCCAGAACCGTGTGGACTGGGGGTTGGCCTTCTGATATGCCAGCCGCACCCGGGAAAAGCCTGCGGCCCTCAGTTCTTCCAGCAGTTCTTCCACCAAGCGGGAGCCTATACCCTGACCGGAGAAGCGGCCGTCTACCATAAACAGGCCGATATAAGCCGTTTCCGCCGACGGATACCCGTCGATCAGGTCCAGCACCGCCGCCAGACGGTCCCCATGGAAATAGCCCAGGAAATACTTGTCCTCCGGCGCTGCTCCCGGCGGCAGCAGCGTCATATCCTGCCGGATGTCCGCCTCGCTGGGCTCTGTGCCGCAGTGCCGGTAGTACAGCGGGTTGCTGCGGCACAGGGCCAGGATCTGCGCCGTGTCCTCCTCTGTCAGCGGTCGCACCCGATACGCCCGGGACAGTCTCTCTATGTGCAGCATGGCCACTCCTCCCAAATATAGGATGGGGCCCGCCAGGCGATCTCCGCCGGCGGGCCCATATGGTGTGCGCGAGCAAGTCTGTAAGCCGGGTTCTGTATTTGACAGTCATCTATCTAAGCGCGCCGTTGCCGGTGCGCTTCAGCCACCTCGGGAGCGGACGGGCCGCCCTATTGCTCCCATACCGGTGTTGCTCCGGATAGAGTTTACAGCATCGGACACTCTCGAGCCGATGGGTGAGCTCTTACCTCGCCTTTCCACCCTTACCCCCAAAGGGGCG
>OHJH01000150.1_pt1 | contig 13355 bp, 10 predicted proteins | sample 1568471 | NCBI WGS metagenome assembly OHJH01 (sample SAMEA3879546, study PRJEB24766) | human gut metagenome | biome: human-associated habitat; feature: feces | place: USA | collected 1985/1987 | reverse complement strand
CTTCACGTCCAAGAGCTCCCGCGCCCCCAAGGCCGAGGGCATCCCGTACGACAAAGGCAGCCGCTGAGCACCCGCGCAAGCTTCCGCACCCCCGTCAAACAGGACGGGGGTGCTTTTTGTGTGGGGTGCATAAAGCCGGCGCTTGGAATTTGGCACAAATGCAAAAAAGCGCAAAATTTGCAAAAGATGTTGACATTCTGTGTACACGAACGTATACTGAGCCTAATTGAACAAAGCATGATAGAGGCGCGGACGTCATCAGTACCCTCGCTCACCGGCAGGAAACCGGGAGGGGAAAGGGGCAGCCGCCGAAGGGTCCCGCAGGTTCCTGCCGCGGGATTGCCTGGGTCGTCGGAGAATATCCGCCGGACTGCCGCAATTTGCGGAGCGCTGTCATTGACCGAAGGTTTCAAGTGTCATGAACAGTATGCTCTGTTCATGACATTTTTTTATGGGAGGAATTTCGTTATGAATTCCAGACGCAAGCTTCTGGCTGTTTTGCTGCTCGTTGTGATGGCGGTCTCGCTTTTGAGCGTGTGCGCCTTCGCCGCCGACGGGGAGGACGCGGCCAAGTCCATCACCTGCACCACGTGCAGCGGCACCGGCGTCTCGCAGGGCGCGGAGTGTGACGTCTGCGAGGGTACCGGCGTCATCACGTCCACCAGCCGCATGGCGTTCTCGTTCTGGGCGCTCGTGCCGCCGATCGTCGCCATCATCCTCGCGCTCATCACGAAGGAAGTTTACTCGTCGCTGTTCGTGGGCATCCTGCTCGGCGCACTGTTTTACTCCAACTTCGACCCGATCACCGGCCTTGACGCCATCATCAACGACGGCATGGTGCCCGCCGTTGCCGACAACGCCGGTATCATGCTCTTCCTTGTCATCCTCGGCGCCATGGTCGCGCTTATCAACCGCGCCGGCGGCTCTGCCGCCTTCGGCCGCTGGGCCAAGAAGGCTGTTAAGTCCCGCGTGGGCGCGCAGCTGCTGACCATGCTGCTGGGCGTGCTGATCTTCATCGACGACTATTTCAACTGCCTGACCGTGGGCGCCGTTATGCGTCCCGTCACCGAGAGCCACAAGATCTCCCGGGCAAAGCTGGCCTACGTCATCGACGCCACCGCCGCCCCCGTGTGCATGCTGGCCCCCGTGTCCTCCTGGGCTGCCGCCGTTGCCTCCTATGTGCCCGATGGCTTCCCCGGCTCCCGCATCAGCATGTTCCTGAGCCAGATTCCCTGGAACTATTACTGCATCCTGACCCTGATCATGGTCATTGTCATTTCCGTCCTGAACATTGACTACGGCCCCATGCTGACCCATGAGTACAATGCCCAGGTGAAGAACGACCTGTTCACCACTCCCGAGCGTCCCTTCGAGGGCGCCGACGACTATGAGGAAGGCGCCAAGCATTCCTCCGTGCTGGACCTGCTGCTGCCCGTGATCGTGCTGATCGGTATGTGCATCGTGGGCCTGATCTGGACCGGCGGTGTGTTCGATCCCGAAAGCGAGAACTATCAGAACTTCGTCATGGCCTTCTCCGACGCTTCCGCCGGTCCCGGCCTGTGCCTGGGCTCCATCGTGGCCCTGGTGTTCACCTTCGTGTACTATTGGCTGCGGGGCCTCATCGGCTTTGAGAAGTCCATGGAATCCATCCCCAACGGCTTCATCCAGATGATCTCCCCCATTCTGATCCTCTGCTTCGCCTGGACCCTGTGCGGCCTGTGCCGTGACAACGGCCTGATGGTCGGCGACTTCGTCGGCGGCATTATGGAAGGCACCGGCAGCCTGGCCAAGTTCCTGCCTGCCGTTATCTTCATCGTGGCCTGCTTCATCGGCTTCGCCACCGGTACCTCCTGGGGCACCATCGGCATCATGGTCCCCCTGGTCTGCGCCGTGTTTGACTGGAACGATCAGTCCACCCTGCTGTCCATCGGTCTGGCTGCCTCCTGCGCCGGCGGCGTGTGCGGCGACCACCTGTCCCCCATCTCCGACACCACCATCATGGCTTCCGCCGGTGCCCACTGCTTCCACCTGAACCATGTGGCCACCCAGATCCCCTATGGCGTCACCGTGGCTGCCGTGTCCTTCGTCAGCTTCATCATCGCCGGTCTGGTGCAGCAGGTCGTGGTCTGCATGATCATCGCCATCGCCCTGATGATCGGCACCCTGCTGGTCATCCGTGCTGTCACCGCCAAGAAGCACAAGGGCATCTTCCAGGAAATGGCTGCTGCCGACAAGGCTCTCTACAACAAGTAATCCTGCGAAGACTACATAGAAAAACAGGTCCGCACCTGCGGACCTGTTTTTTTGCGAAAAACCGGCCCCCTGCCTTCATTTCCGGAAGGCAGGGGGCGATATATTCACGCAAATGTCAGCTCTGTCCGCACGCAGAGCTCCCGGATCCTGGCCTGCAGCCGCTTCAGATCCTCAAAGGTCTCCGGCTTTTTCCCCGGGTCCCGCAGCAGGGCTGCCGGATGATACAGGGCCATCATCTGCATGCCGTCCTTTTCAAAGAACTGCCCGTGCTCCTGGGTGATCCTGAAGTCCGGCTTGATGATCTCCGCCGCGCTGATGCGGCCCAGGCACACCAGGATTTTCGGCTGCATCAGCTCCAGCTGCCGCCGCAGATACCCGCTGCACGCGTCCTTTTCCGTGTTCAGGGGGTCCCGGTTCTGGGGCGGGCGGCACTTGACGCTGTTGGTGATATAGATCTGCTGCCGCCGCAGGCCGATCATGGCCAGCATATCGTCCAGCAGCTTCCCGGCGGCCCCCACAAAGGGCTCGCCCTGCCGGTCCTCGTTGGCCCCCGGGGCCTCGCCCACCAGCAGCACCTCCGCCCTGGGGTCTCCCACGCCGAACACCACGTTGGTCCGGGTATCCGCCAGGCCGCAGGCCCGGCAGCTCATGCACTGCTGCCGCAGCTGCTCCCACTGATCCATATCTTTCCTCCTTCCCCGCGTATCACAGCCCCGCCCCCGGGACAAAATGAGAGCGAAGGGGGGTGCGGCTGTGTATTGGCTGTGGCTGTTTTGTCTGTATAGCTTTCTGGGATACCTGCTGGAGAAGGCGTTTGCCGCCGCCACCGGCTCCCGGCACCAGGTGCGCAAGTGCTTTCTGCTGCTGCCCCTGTGCCCGGTGTACGGCCTGGCCATGCTGGCGGTGCTGCACCTGCCTGCCGATCTGCGCCGGGGGTTTTTCCGCCTGGCCCTCTATGGCGGCCTTACGGCCACTGCCGTGGAATACGCCGTCCACTTTCTCTATGACAAGCTCCTGGGCGTCATGTTCTGGGATTACGGCAGCACCCACATGGACCTGAACCGCCGGATCTGCATGCCCTTTGCCGTGATCTGGGGCCTGCTGACGGCCTTCTCCGTCCGATATGTTCAGCCCCTGCTGCACCCCATCGCCGCCAACGTCCCACCCTGGGCGGGACTGACGCTGCTGCTCCTGCTGGTGGCGGACAGCTTCTTCTCCGTCCGCCTGCTGCGCCGGACCCACAACGTGGACCTGCTGGGCATCCCCAATCTGCTGGCGGCCTTGCGTTAGCCCAGCACCCGGGCCATCCAGGCCCGAATGTCGCCGTACACCGTGTCCTGCATGGCGGCCTCGTTGAGGATCTCGTGCCGCAGCCCGGGATACAGCTTCAGGGTCACATCCTTGATGCCTGCCCGCTTGAAGGCGTCGTGGGTCCGCCGGACCCCCGCGCCCATGTCGCCCACCGGGTCGCTCTGCCCGGCGATCAGCAGGATGGGCGCGTCCTTGTCCATTTTGTCGATATTCCGGGGCGTCTGGTTGAACCGCAGCCCCCGCAGCATCTGCCGGAACAGGCCCACCGTGGCCTCCGCCCCGCACATGGGGTCCGCCATGTACCGGTCCACGTTGTCCGTGTCGGCGGACAGCCAGTCGTTGGGGGTCCGGGGCTTGTCGCCGAAGGCCTTGTTATACGCGCCGAAGGCCATATTGGTCACCAGCTTGCTGGTGGCGTCCGGCCCCTTGATTCTGGCAATAGCACCCGCCAGCAGCAGGCCGCCCCGGATGGTCATCTCCGGCTGCCAGCCGGTGCCCATGATAATGGCCGCGTCCACGATGCCGGGATAGCGGATCAGATACGTCCGGGACAGGAACGACCCCATGCTGTGGCCCATCAGCAGGATGGGCAGCCGGGGATACTGCTCCCGCAGCCGCTGGTGCAGCAGATGGATATCGTCCACCACCGTCTCCCAGGTGGCCCCGTCGCCGAAATATACCGGCACGGCCCCCTCCGGCAGGGACTTGCCGTGGCCCAGATGGTCATGGCCCGCCACAAGGATGCCCTGCTCATTGAGATACCGGGCGAAGCCGTCGTATCGCAGAATGTGCTCCGCCACGCCGTGGGCGATCTGTAAAACGGCAATGGGCTCCCGGTCCGCCGGGGCCCACTGGGCTCCATGGAGCCGGGTATGCCCGTCGCTGGAAAGAAAGGTAAATTCCTGGAAATCCGTCATGGTAATTCCGTCCTTCCTGTGCTATAATCATCTATATTATCATACTCTGATACAAAAAGAAAGAGGAGACTTCTATGGGAACGTACATTCTGGCGCTGGACCAGGGAACCACCAGCTCCCGGGCCATCGTGTTCGACCGCCTGGGCGACATTGTGTCCAAGGCCCAGTATCCCTTCCGCCAGCTTTATCCCCAGGCCGGCTGGGTGGAGCATGACCCCATGGAGATCTGGGAGACGGAGCGCAGGGCGGCGGCCCAGGCGGCGGAGGGCCTGGAGGCGGACATTGCCGGCATCGGCGTCACCAACCAGCGGGAGACCACCATTCTCTGGGACAAGACCACCGGCAGGCCCGTGTACAACGCCATCGTGTGGCAGTGCCGCCGCACGGCGGAGCTTTGCGAGGAGCTGAAGCGCCAGGGGCTGGAGGAGCGCATCCAGTCCGCCACCGGCCTGCTGATCGACGCCTACTTCTCCGCCACCAAGATCCGCTGGGTGCTGGATAACGTCCCCGGCGCCCGGGAAAAGGCGGACCGGGGGGACCTGCTGTTCGGCACGGTGGAAACGTGGCTCATCTGGCAGCTGACCGGCTCCCATGTGACGGACTATTCCAACGCCTCCCGCACCATGCTCTTTGATATCCACCGCCTGTGCTGGGATGCGGAGCTGTGCGAGCTGTTGGGCGTCCCTATGTCTATTCTGCCCCTGCCTGTGTCCAATAGTCAGGTGTACGGCCTGGTGAAAAAGGGCATTCCCGGTTTGGAGAAGCTGGCGGGCACGCCGGTGTGCGGCGCGGCGGGGGATCAGCAGGCCGCCCTGTTCGGCCAGACCTGCTTCCGCCCCGGCGAGGCCAAGAATACATACGGCACCGGCTGCTTCACCCTGATGAACGTGGGCGAAAAGCCCGTCCGCAGCCGGGCGGGTCTGGTGACGTCCGTTGCCTGGCAGGTGGAGGGACGCACGGCCTATGCCCTGGAGGGCAGCGTTTTCAACGGCGGCAGCACCATTCAGTGGCTTCGGGACGAGCTGCACCTCATTGACTCTGCCCCGGAGTGCGACCGCCTGGCGGAGTCCGTGCCGGATTCCGGCGGCGTGGTGGTGGTGCCGGCCTTCACCGGCCTGGGCGCGCCCTATTGGGACATGTACGCCCGGGGGGCCATCCTGGGCATCACCCGGGGCACGGGCCGGGCCCACATCGCCCGGGCGGTGCTGGAGTGCATCGCCTATCAGGTGACGGACCTGATGCTGGCCATGCGGCAGGACGCCGGGTGCGACATCACCGCCCTGCGGGTGGACGGCGGGGCCAGCGTGTCGGACATTCTCATGCAGCTGCAGGCGGATCTGCTGCGCATCCCCGTGGACCGGCCGGAGATGGTGGAGACCACCGCCTTCGGTGCGGCGGCTCTGGCGGGGCTCAGCTGCGGCGTGTGGAGCGGCCTGGAGGAGCTGACCCGCCTGCGCCGGAGCCAGCGGGTGTTCCTGCCCACGCGGCCCCAGGCGGACTGCGACCGGGACTACCGCCTGTGGAAGCGGGCCGTGTCCCGCGCATCCGACTGGATTGAGCATTGACAAACCTACCGCGTTGGTGTATACTTATCATGATTAATCAGATTCTGAAAGGAGATCATTGCTATGCCGTTTTCTGAAGACCTGACCAAAAAGGCGCAGCAGGTAGCCGGCGCCGCTGCCGAGAAGGCCAAGGACCTGGCCGGAACCGCCACCGAAATGGCCAAAGCCGCCATCGACACCGCCAAGATGAACATGGAGATTCTCTCCGAGCAGCGTGAGATCGAGAAGAACTATCGCGCCATCGGCGAGTGGTTTGTCTCCGAGTTCCAGGGCGAGGTGCCCGATGCCGTGAAGGATGTGGTGGCCGCCGTCAACGCCTCCAAGGAGAAGATCGCCCATCTGGAGGCCTCCAAGAAGAAAGAGACCGCCCAGGAGGCCGAGCCTGTGGAGAAATCCGACGACGCCAAGACCTGCTCCGTCTGCGGCACCGTGTCCGACAGCAACTTCTGCCCCCACTGCGGCGCCCCCATGGGCAAGTAAGCGAAGGCAAGCTGCCGAAAAGACGTATCCGCAAAAGGCTGTGTATCAAAAAGCCGGACGCATCTGCGTCCGGCTTTTTTGCGCCCACGCCCCCTGCGGCGCATTCCGTAGGGGGCGGCGTCCCCGACGCCCCGCACAAAATCCCCCAACAATTCCGTAGGGGCGGACGACCCTGTCCGCCCGGAACCGGCAATAGAAAAGGGCCGGCAGAGTCGCCGGCCCCTACAGGGCATATTCTCCTCCGGGCGACGCCCCGCATGCCGCCGGCTTTACCGCACCTCGATGGCTCCCACCGGGCAGCTGTCTGCCGCCTCCTGGGCCGCCAGACGGCACTCCTCCGGCACCGGGCCGCTGATGGCCCGGGCGGGCTCCCCTGGCTCCAGGGTAAACACGTCCGGGCACACCGCCGGACACAATCCGCACTGGATACACGTTTTCGCATGGACCATAACCTGCATGCTCTCCCCGCTCCTTTCCGATGATTTGCCTATAGTATGCCCCAAGGCGCCGGAATTATTGCGGCCGCCTTGCCCGGGGCAACAAATCATGCTATACTGACACATATGTGACTATAAGGGAGTGTATTTCCATGTCTGATACCATCGCCGCCATTGCCACCGCCCCGGGCCCGTCGGCCATCGGGGTGGTGCGCCTGTCCGGGCCGGAGACCCGGGCCGCCCTGGACCGGGTGTTCCGCCCGAAAAACGGCCGCCCCATGTCCCGGCAGGAGCCCCGCCGCCTGGTGCTGGGAGACGTGCTGGACCGGGAGGGCCGGGTCATCGACAGCGCCCTGGCGGTGCTGTTTCCCGGCCCCGGCAGCTACACCGGCCAGGACTGCGGCGAGCTCCAGTGTCACGGCAGCCCGGTGGTGCTGGACGCGGCGCTGGACGCCCTGTTTGCCGCCGGAGCCCGCCAGGCCCGGGGCGGCGAGTTCACCTGCCGGGCGTTTCTCAACGGGCGGATGGACCTGCTCCAGGCGGAGGCCGTGGCGGACCTCATCGATGCCGAAACGGCCCAGGCGGCCCACAACGCCGTGGGCCAGCTGGAGGGGGCCCTCAGCCGCACCGTCACGGAGATCTACGACGGCCTTATGGCCATCGTCTCCCGGTTTTACGCCGTGGTGGACTATCCCGACGAGGACATCGGTGATCTCCAGCGGGAGGACATGCTGGATACCCTCCGCCGGTCCGAGAACCGGCTGGAGGAGCTGCTGGCCACGTTTTCCCGGGGAAAACTGCTGAAGCTGGGGGTCCCCACGGTGATCCTGGGCCGCCCCAACGTGGGCAAATCCTCCCTGCTCAACGCCCTGTTGGGCTATGACCGGGCCATTGTCACCGACGTGGCGGGCACCACCCGGGACACGGTGGAGGAGAAGGTCCGGGTGGGCCATGTGCTGCTGCGCCTGTGCGACACGGCGGGCATCCGCGACACGGCGGACGCCGTGGAAAAAATCGGCGTGGACCGGGCCCGGGCCGCCGCCCGGCAGGCGTCTCTGGCCCTGCTGGTGCTGGACGGCTCCCGGCCCCTGACGGAGGCCGACCGGGAGGCCATGGCCCTGGCCCGCCAGGTGCCCAACCTGCTGGTGGCGGTGAACAAGGCTGACCTGCCCCGGGCCGTGGACATCGGCCGTCTGGCCGACGATTTCGACAATGTGGTGTCCCTGTCCGCCCGCAGCGGTCAGGGCGTAGACGTTTTGTGCGATGCCATCCAGGCTCTGTACCCCGCCGGGGAGGGCCGCCCAGGGGAGCTGCTGACCAATGCCCGGCAGGCCGACGCCGTGTCCCGGGCAATGGCTGCCGTGCGCAGCGCCCGGGGAGCGCTGCGCACCGGCATGACCCCCGACGTGGTGCTCACCGACGCAGAGACAGCCCTGGAGGCTCTGGGGGAGCTCAACGGAAAGCACATCCGGGACGACCTGATCCAGACGATTTTCTCCCGCTTCTGCGTGGGAAAATGAGCCCGGAGGGAACGCTGTTTTCCGTCCCGGCCTGTCCCGCCTCCGTCCCGGGACAAAACCCGGCCTTTCCCGGGACAAACCGCAGATAATCGGGACGGCCATGACGGACCGCCCGATCCGGTGCCGCGGCCTTCCACAGCGCCGGATTGAGCGCCGACGGCTTGCAATTTTCAACAGGCCGTGCTATACTGGTTCCATCGGAATATCCGGGGGAGTTTTTTGCCCGGCGCCGAAAAAGAGCATAGAGGATCGGACGGTCTGTCCCGCACGGGCGGGACAGGCGGAATGGGGTGAAAATCCCCGCGAGTGGGTCACTGTGAAGCCGGCTTGGGCCGGATAAGTCAGATACGCTGGCCGCCCGATCCGGCACCTGCCGCCACCGGGTTTGCCGCGCCGATCCTGCTTATAGGAGGGCCCGCACCCGCACTGCCGCGGCAGTGCGGGCTCTTTTTTGCTGCGGGAAGGGAAGCTCTGCCGGGAAAAACAAAATTTTAAGAAAGGGAAGAAATTATGAAGAAAAGAATTCTCTCCATGCTGCTGGCGCTGATCATGGTCCTGGGCCTGATCCCTGTCAACGCCTTCGCGGCGGGCAAAACCGTCTCCCAGTATTTTGACGGGCTGCCTGTGACTGCGGACCCGGGCACCGGCACCACGGCCTGGAAGGTCGGCACCAAGGACGGTCAGGAGGTCCTGCTTTCCGGCAGCGCCGGAAAGAGCTATTCCACCAGCACCCTGACCCTGACCTTTACGGAGGACAGCCACCTGTCCTTTGCGTACAAGGTCTCCTCCGAGGCCAAGTACGACAAGTGCACCATCAAGCTGGGCAGCAAGATTCTCGTCGACGGCGAGAGCGGTGAGCAGGACTGGAAGGGCCTGGAGGTGGACGCCAAAAAGGGCGATAAGCTCACCGTGGAATACAAGAAGGACAGCAGCGGCAACCAAAATGACGACTGCGTCTATCTGCGGGGCTTCTCCGCCGGTGAGGCCCTGGTGGTAACCTTCCACGCCAACAACGGCACGGAGGACACCGCCACCCAGAAGATCTTCGGCGGCAAGGGGACCCTGATGGCCAACCCCTTCACCTGCGCCGGCAAGATCTTTGCCGGCTGGGCCACCGCCCCCGACGGGGCCGTGCAGTATGAGGACGGCGCGGCCATCACCCTGGACAAGGCTCTGGACCTGTACGCCGTGTGGGCCGACGCCTATCAAGAAGGGCTATACCTTCGGCGGCTGGTTCAGCGGCGAGACGCAGCTGACGGCGGAGACCGTCATCACCGGGGACGTGACCTATGAGGCCCGGTGGACGCCCATCACCTATACCATTGCCTTCGCCGCCAACGGCGGCCAGGGGCAGATGGACACCGTAACGGCTGCCTATGACCAGGAGCTGACCCTGCCCAAGAGCACCTTCACCTACGCGGGATACAGCTTCCTGGGCTGGGGCAAGTACAACACCTCCTCCTCTGCCAACTATGCCGACGGGGAGACGGTGAAGAACCTGGCCGACCGGCAGGACGAGACCGTCACCCTGTACGCCGTGTGGCGCGGCCTGCCGGTGAAGGTGACCCTGCACCTGAACTATGACGGCGCGGAGGACATCACCCGCACCGGCGTGGTGGGCAGCAACTATAACTATATCCTGGACGCAGACGGCCGGGTAAAGTTCAGCACTGTGGAGGACCCCCAGCGCACCGGCTATATCTTCGACGGCTGGTACGATGCGGCAGAGGGCGGCAGCGAGATCGCCCTGTCCTATAAGCTCACAGCGGAGGACGCCGAAAACGGCTTCCATATGTACGCCCACTGGACCAAGGGCATCACCGTCCACTTCGACGGCAACGGCTACAAGCAGTCTCTGGCGGACAAGACCGTCACCCCGGACAAGGTCTATTCCAGCCTGCCCTATCTCAGCAAGAGCTACTATCCCGACAACAAGGCCCTGGACGGCTGGTATGTGAAAAACGAGGACGGCTCCTTCGGCGAGGCCGTTACCAAGGACACCGTGTTCACCGGCGACCAGGTGACTCTGATCGCCAAGTGGCGCGACTATCAGTACATTATCAAGTACAACGTCAAGTATTCCGACAAGAGCACCACCACCGGCACCATGGCCGATCAGACCGCGCCCTTCGGCCAGGATGTGACCCTGACCCGCTGCGGCTTCAGCCGGGAGGGCTATGAGTTCGCCGGCTGGGCTGAGAGCTCCTACGGCAACGAGGTGAAGTACCTGGACGGCGCCGTCATCAACCGCCCCTTTGAGGAGGGCGACTATTGGGACGACGGCAGCGAGGACGGCGAGACGTATAACCTCTATGCCATCTGGACGGAGAACAAGTCTCCCGAGCAGAAGGAGGCCGAGGAAAAGCTGGCCGCCGCCGAGGAAGCCATCTCCGGCACCTATAACCCCAAGTACGGCACCGATACCAACGCTCTGACCATGATCCGGGCCAAGCTGACGGCAGCCGGCATCACGGACATCACCGTCGCCATGAAGGAGGCCGCCTACAGCAGCTGGAACTATGTGGGCATCGCTGCCGACGGCACCATCCAGTATAAGTGGAATGAGAAGGGCTCTACCCCTGCCGCCTCCGGCACCGTGCGCCCCACCCTGGTGCTGACATACAAGGACACTGCCTATACCAAGGACAGTGACCAGTGCCTGTTCAACATTCCTCTGGACGAGGAGAAGGCCATGGCCGCTCTGAACACCGTGGCGGACCGCATCACCCCGCCTGAGACGGTGGAGAGCGCCTCCGACCTGACCAGCCTGCCCAAGTATCCCCTGAAGGCCGGCGTGGACGAGGGCACCGTGGACTACAATGACGGCGGCAGCCAGGAGCTGTGGACCACCGCCTCCTGGACCTCCAGCAACAGGGCCATCCTGTCTGTTACGGAGTCCAACTCCGCCATCTTTGCCCCCTACAAGGCCACCGTCACCATGCCCAGGAATGACACCACCGTCACGCTGACCCTGAAGCTGGTGTACAACGGCCGGGAGGACCTGACCGTTACCAAGGTCTATACCATCCTCTTTAAGGGCACCGACAGCCCCCGGCCCGTGGATTATCAGGCCCTGCTGGAGACTACCCTGCGGGAGACTGGCCTGACCAATCCCCGCAACGGCGCGGCCATCAACACCGGCAGCGTCACCTCGGATATCCAGTTCCCCACCACCACTGATTTCCGCACCTATGCAGCCCGGGACTATCACCAGGATTTCGACGGCAAGTATACCCCCATTCTGCTGTGCACCAGCGATGAGAATGTGGTGGTGTCCGCCGATCCCACCATGGCCAATGTGGCCCGGATGCTGACGTATCAGCCGCTGCCCGGCCAGGGAGCCAGGACCGTCACCGTCACGGTGAAGATTCTGGACCGCCCCAGCGGCTCCGGCAAGGATTACGGCTCTATGCCGGTGCTGGCCAGCAAGGACATCGTCCTCACCGTTCAGCCCATGCAGCAGAGCGATCTGGACGCCGCCTTTGCCTTTATGAAGAAGGTGTGCACCGAGGACGTGTACTGGGAGGGCATCCGCAACGCCAACACGGACCGCGGCAATGTCACCGGCGATATGCAGTCCTTCATCGAGATCGTCCCCGACGGCGACGGCTACCGGTTCATCCGGAACATGAACGACTACAACATGTGCGGCGTCAAGGCCGACAATATCCCCGGCTGGTACGCGGCCCAGAAGTACCGCTGCTTCCGCTCCAGCAACAGCTCCGTGGTGGCCCACGAGACCCTGCTGGTGACCCAGCCCCAGTACAACACCCGCGTCACCGTCGACAGCGTCCTGACCTATACGGAATACGCCAAGTATTACGAAAAGTTCCGGAATGACCCCGCCTATGCGGAGTTTGCCAAGTTCTATCAGCAGCCCATCTCCACCACTGTCACCGTTGCCGGACGGGACGGCGAGGATCCCGGTCTCCTGCCCTTCGACGTGACACTGAACGTGGAAGGCAGCAGTATAGAGCCTGCGTTCCAGGATCTGACCGGGGCCAGCTATCGCTGCGCCAGGACCGACAACCGCACTGCGGCAGACGTGCTGTTTGCGCTGCTGAGCCAGAACAAGTATGACTATCAGGGCAGCGGCTATTATGTTACCGGCATCACCGATCCCAACGGCGTGACACTGTCCTCCGGCGACAAGCGCTTCGGCAGCTGGTCCGGGTGGCTGTTCACCGTCAACGGGGAGATGCCCATTCTGCGCTATGAAAACGGCGAGCCCATCTATGCCACTCTGGACAGCTACTATGTGAAGAAGGACGATGTGATCCGTCTGTACTATGTGGCCTGCCCCACCGCCGACGGACATCACATCTGGAATGACGGCGAGGTCACCAAGGCGGCTGCCTGCACCCAGGACGGCGAGATGACCTACACCTGCACCATGTGCGGCGACTAGAAGACGGAGGTGATCCCCGCCACCGGCCACGCCTGGGGCCAGCCCGTGTGGAGCTGGAACGGAGTGGAGAGCGCCGCTGCGACCTTCATCTGCACCAATGATTCCTCTCACGTTGAGGTGGAGAACGCCGTGATCACCAACGAGATCACCACGCCTGCCACCTGCACCACGGACGGTGTCCGCACCTACACGGCTGCTGTGACCTTTGAGCAAAAGACCTATACCGCCGTCAAGACGGAGGTGATCCCCGCCACCGGCCACGATACCCAGGTTGTGGGCGCCAAGCCCGCTACCTGCACCCAGGACGGCTATACCGGCGATGAGGTGTGCAAGACCTGCGGCGAGACCGTGAAGAAGGGTGAGACCATCCCCGCTACCGGCCACGATACCCAGGTTGTGGGCGCTATGGCTGCCACCTGCACCCAGGACGGCTATACCGGCGATGAGGTCTGCAAGACCTGCGG
>OHJH01000149.1_pt1 | contig 13415 bp, 14 predicted proteins | sample 1568471 | NCBI WGS metagenome assembly OHJH01 (sample SAMEA3879546, study PRJEB24766) | human gut metagenome | biome: human-associated habitat; feature: feces | place: USA | collected 1985/1987 | reverse complement strand
GACAATTGGCAAAAAGAAAGGTCTCCCTCTGCAAGAAAGGGAGACGAAAGTCCTATAAAAATGCCCCCAGCGCCCACAAAAAATACACATGCAGCGGATAAAACCAGTAGAAAAGCCAGCGCGGGGCATTGCCGCGCTCCCCGTTATACATGGAGAGCGGCACGGCGGCAAAGACCATCAGCCACTGGTAATAGGTGAACAGCAGCGTCACGGGAGAGCCGTTCAGCAGCAGAATGGGGGTGAGGTACAACGCCAGTGTAGCAACCACATAGGCGGTAAGCTGCGTCTTTTTATCTCGCCGGAAAAAGTACAGCAGCACGCCGATCATGATGAATTCGATGCCGCCCTCGCAGGTATAGGGGCTGGGCAGCAGTGTACCGGTCAGCAGGGAGGCAACTTCGGCGGGGAGAACTGTCTCCAGCAGCGTGGGCAGCACAAACGGTACGGTGACCGGAACGATGCCGATCCACCGTCGCTCCTGCACCAGCTTGAGACCCTGCAAAATGAGCAGCAGCAAAAAGAAGGTGGCGCAGATCCCGTTGGTGGGGGTCAGTCCATCGGGGCGGAAGCCCCCGGCAACCTGCCGCAGTAGAGTATTGGTGATACCCATGCCGACGGCAACGGCATAGACCCGCAGCAGGTATTTTTTATAGCAGCGGGTGTGGGTAAAGCCCTCCACCACAAAGAAAAGGAAGATGGGTGCGGCAAGGCGACCCACCCAGCGCAGCGGCTCCGGCAGGGATAGAAAGTACGCTGCATGATCCAGCAGCATGGTGGCAAGTGCTAGATATTTAAGGGCGGAGGCGGAAAGGGAGGGTTTCATGGCTTTGACTCCTTAACAGGGGAGAGTAAGGCAGGGCTGCGCCCAATCAAGTTCTGTGTACAAATTTGAGTAAGGCGCAGGGGCGGGATCGGACGGCGGGCAGACCGCCGGAGGCGGTCTCGGCGGCGCAGCCGCCGGTTCCGGCGTAGCCGGAATGCCCGCCGCACGACTTTTGTTCCTGCACAGAATTTATTTTTCCAACAGCTTTTGCGCTGCGGCATGGTCGGGGGTGGTCAGCATGGTGTAGTAGGTATCGTAGATGACCATACCGGGTCGTGCGCCACTCGGCTTTTTGATGTGCTTCACCAGTGTGTAGTCAATGGGGACGCGGCTGCTTTCCCGTCCGCTGCTGTTGCAGGCGGCAAGCATGGCGGCCTCCTCTATAGTGCGGTCGGGCAGCTCATCCAGCGGGGTACCGTTGGTCAGCAGTACCACATGGCTGCCGGGCTGCTTTTGGATATGGAACCATAAGTCGGAGCCGTGAGCGGTTTTCAGGGTAAGCTGGTCGTTTTGCAGGTTATTGCGCCCGCATAGAATGGTATATCCGTCACTGGAGCGGTATCGCAACGGGGGCAGGGTGCCGCCCCGCCGCTTTTGCAAGGGCTTTTGCCCCTTGGGGGTCTGTGCCTTCAGATAGCCCTGCTGCCGCAGCTCTTCGCGGATCTCCAGCAGCTCGCCCTCGGTCGTGGCACGGCGCAGTGCCTCCTCTACGGAGGCAATATAGGTAATTTCGTCCTCACATTCGGCGATGAGACGGCGCAGCACCGTTTCGGCATTGGCTGCCTTGCGGTATTCGGTGTAATATTTCTGCACATTGCGGCTGGGAGTCAGTCGTGCGTCCAGCGGAATGGTGACGGTGACAGGCGGATCGGCGGTATAGTTCTCGCAGGAGAGGGCGGTCATGCCCTTTTGCAGTCGGTACAGGTTGGCAGAAAGCAGATCGCCATAGAGCCGAAGCTGATCCCGCATTCCGCTTTTCTCCAGCTCCTGCAGCCGGACGGCACGCTTGCGCAGCAGGCGCTCGTGGATAGAGGCGACCTGTCGGCGCAGCCCCTCGCCCGTCAGCTTTACCCCCTCGCTGCCGGTCTTCAACCGGTAGAATTCCTCCAGCAGTGCGCTGCAGGAGGGATAGGGGGTTCGGGAAATGTTTGTCCCCTCGTACTGGCTTTGCGGCAGAAAGGTGAAATCCGGCTTATCGCCGCCCAGCAGCAGCGGGGTGCCGCCCAGCGGCGCCAGCGCCGCTGCCCATTCGCCCAAAACGGCGGAGACGGTGACACGCTGTACGGGACTTAGTGCGCTGACAGGAGGATCGCCGAGGGCAATGCGGTGGGAAAGCTCCCGGCAGTTGAGGGGAGAAGCACCCTCCAGAACCGACAGCAGCGCTTTGGAAAGCGGCAGATCGGCGCCGGACAGCAGCCGGTCGGCAGCGTCCAGCGGAGAGGTCACGGTCAGGTCGAGCTTTTCCTGACGAGGCGGATAGCAATACTCCAGCCCGGAGAGCAGCGGTCGGCTTTCACTGGCGGCAAAGTCCACCCGATGAATGGCATCGATGACCTTGCCGTTTTCTCCCACCAGCACCAGATTGCCCTGTCTGCCCATCAGCTCGCAGATCAGACGGAACGAGGCACGGTCGCCCAGCTCGTTGGCGGCCTCAAAGTGCAGGGTCAGTATGCGGTCCAGCCCCTGCTGGGTGACACCGGTTAGACGCCCGCCGCTCAGATGCTTACGCAGCAGCAGACAGAACATGGGCGGAGTGGCAGGGTATTCGATGGGGATCGAGGAAAAGTGCAGACGCGGCGCAGCGCCTGCTAAAATGACAAGTCGCTGCACGGGTCCGCGGTTGTGCAGGTGCAGGACGATACAGTCACGGTTGGGCTGTCCGATTTTATCCACACGAGCGCCGATCATCGGCTCCAGCTCTTGTGCGATTTTGTGCAAAAAACCGCCGTCAAACGGCATGGGATCCACTTCCCTTCGGGTCAATATCAAATGAGGGTAGGCGCAGGGGGCAGATGAGGCGCAGCCCGCCCGCCTGCGTCGGGGCTGCGCCCGGTTCTCCGCTCTCCGCAAAATTTATTTTTATCGCAGCGCCAGAAACAGCTTTGTCGCTTCCGCCAACTTGGCGTCCCGTTCGGGGCTGGGTTTCGCCTCCACCAAGCCGGTCACGCGCCGCTGCAGACGCGCCAGCACCAGCGCACGGTACTGCTCTGCCAACGGGTCATTGCCAAAATCCAACGCACCATAGTACAGGGCGGAGGGGGTTATTTGGGTGGGACAGCCGGTGTACTGCGCCCGCAGTACGGTGTATAGCTTACCGCCTGCCTCGCAGCAGCGCTCCTCCTGCAGGGTAAAGCGGTGCTCATACAGCCACTGCCGCAGGGCGACCGGTCGAGTCATCGGCTGCAGAAGATAGGTCACGGCAGGGTTTTCGGTGTAATCCCAGCGGGAAAGAATATCGGCGATCAGCTCCCCGCCCATGCCTGCAATGACCACCGCATCGACTCCCACGGGCGCTATACCGCACAGACCGTTGGTCAGACGGCACTCGCTCTGCGCCAGCAGTCCGCGGCGGGTCAGCTCTCGGCGTGCCTTTTCCAGCGGCAGGGGGTTGATATCGGCAGCAATGCCATAGTCGCAGCGTCCGCTTTCCAGCAGGGCGGCGATCAGCAGCCCGTGGTCACAGCCGATGTCGGCGACCGCACGGCAGCGGGGGGTCATGGCGGCAATGGTTCCAAGCCTTGCATCAAGATGCTCCATGGGTTCCTCCAATGTTGTTTAATCTAATATAATAGCATACCAATTTTCTGTGCCGCCGACTAATACAGTAGGGATCGGCAAAACGCCGAAAAGGGGAAGACAAATGAAACAGACACTACTGGCGGTGCTGCTGGCGGCGGCGATTGCCGCAGTGGGCTATTGGGGCGTTGTCGGCAGCCGTGGGGAGAATAAGGAGCTTTCGGAAATGAAAAGCGCTTATCAAACGGAACAGCAGAAAAAGGAAGCCCTGCAGCAGCAGAAAGCGGCGCTGGAGGAGGAGCTGACGGCGCTGACAGAGAAAAACAGGGAAGAAAATGAAACCCTGCAAAGCTGGACAGAATGGAAAGAAGCCCTGCAAAAGGAGCTGGCAGGCTGACAAGGAGGTGCCGCATGGTAGCGGACAGAACCCAAAAGAGAAGTTCTCTTCCGGTGCTTATTACTGTGCTGACGGTAGTGGCGGCGGTGGCGGTGGGGATCAGAATGACCGGACCGGACCGGAAGGAGCTGGAAGCGCTGCGGCAGGAGCTGCAGACCATCTCTATTGAAAATGAGGCGCTGACTGCTGAGGTGCAGGGCTTGCAGGCGGCGGTGGCACAGCAGAGCGCATTGCCGCAGGCAATAGAAGAACAGAAGGCCGAGGGCTTTCGGCTGCTTTCGGCGCTGGAGCGGCAGATTAAGGCGGGGGAAAGCGACCGGAAGATTGCTTACCTCACCTTTGATGACGGACCCTACGATAATACCACTGCCGCCATTTTGGATATACTGAAGGAAAAAGGGGTTCATGCGACCTTCTTCCTGCGGAGCCGCCCCGATCATGTGGCTGAGATCCGGCGGGAGATCCGGGAGGGTCACTCCATTGCCAACCACAGCTATTCCCACAAAATCAGAGCGGTGTATGAAAGCGCCGCAAGCTGTATCCGGGAAATCCGTGACCAGCAGGCATGGTTGACCGAAACGGTGGGTGTCACACCGGAGATCTATCGTTTCCCCGGCGGCAGTCCGACGGCAGGGAAGAATAAAGCCGCAATTGCAGCAGCACTGGCAGCCGATGGACTGGGCTATGTGGACTGGAACTGCTATACCGGTGACGGTCTGCCCGGCGAGCTGACGGCGGAAAAGGCGTATCGTACCGCGATTTCTACGGTGGGCGACCAAAAGATCGTCGTGATGCTGATGCACGATTACAGTGCCGCCACCCTTGCCGCTCTGCCGGATATTATTGACACGCTGAAGGCGGAGGGCTACCTGATGATGCCGCTGTTCAAGGACAGCGTAATGATCCGCTGGGCTTAGTACGGCGCTTATATGGGAAACAGAACCGCCCGCCGGCAGCGCAGCGCCCCGCAGAGGGGAGCCGCCCCGTGGGCGGCTCCCCTCTGCGCGCCCCCTTCGGGGGCGCGCAGGCTCCGGCGAAGCCGGAGCCTGCGGGGCGCTGCGATTTGCCGGCTGCAGAAGCCTTTGTGCTTTAATTCCCGCACAACCATTCTGATAAAGGAAGTGACAACGATGATCCATCTGGACCCGACCAGCCGGGTACCGGTTTATCTGCAAATCAAGGAACAGATCACTGAGCTGATCGTGATGGGTGTCTTTCCGCCGGAAAGCCGCCTGCCCAGCGTGCGTGCTTTGGCGACCGAAATGGGGCTAAACCCCAATACCGTCCAGAAAGCATATCAGGAGCTGGAAAGCGAGGGCGTGATCTATACAGTGGGCGGCAAGGGCTGCTTTGTAGGCGGCAGCGAAAATGCTGTCGAAGCCAACCGGGATCGTGCCGAAAACGAGCTACGGGAGTCGCTGCATCAGGCATGGCTGGCGGGGATAGACCGCACCGCCGCTTACGCCCTTTTGGAGCAATGCTACGGAGGTGACAAGGAATGCTGAAAGCAAATGACCTTGTAAAAAGGTTTGGAGATACAATCGCCCTGGACGGGCTGAATACCGAGATCGGGCGTGGCTGCATCTACGGGCTGGTGGGACCCAACGGCAGCGGGAAATCCACCTTGATGCGGCTGATGTGCGGGGTGTACCGTCCCGATGGCGGCAGCATTACGCTGGAGGGGGAGCCGGTTTTTGAGAATATCGCCGCTAAGGATCGGATTCTGTATCTCAGCGACGACCTCTACTTCCCGCCCAAAAGCACCGTGGAGGAGCTTGCCGCCTTTTATCGGGGGCTGTACTCCGGCTTTTCCACCGAGACCTACCAAAAGCTGTGCGGCTGCTTCCCGCTGGAGGTGAAAAAGTCCCTTTCCACCTTCAGCAAAGGGCAGCGGCGTCAGGCGGCGCTTCTGGCGGCGCTGTGCTGCCATGCCGACTATCTTCTGCTGGACGAGGCCTTTGACGGGCTGGATCCCGTGATCCGGCTGATGGTGAAAAAGCTGCTGGCGGAGGAGATTGCGGAGCGGGGCGCTACCGTGGTCATCTCCAGCCACAACCTGCGGGAGCTGGAGGACCTCTGCGACCAGATCGGTCTGCTTTCCGCCGGTCGCCTGCTGTTTGAAAAAGACATTGATGTGCTCAAGCTCGGCTTCTGTCGGGTGCAGGCGGCATACGATCACCCCGTAGACTGGGAAGCGACCGGACTTTCCATACTGGATAAAAAGGAACGCGGGAAGCTGGTCAGCCTTTTGGTGCGCGGCACGGCGGAGGAGACCCTTGCCGTGCTGGAGGCGCAGCGCCCCCTCTTTGCCGAGGCGCTGCCTATGACGCTGGAGGAAGTATTCATCGGAGAAATGGAGGCGGTTGGTTATGACTACAGCAATATCCTCTCCTGACCGCTTCGGCAGTCTGCTGCGGGGGCTTCTCCGCAAAAATATCCCGAATATGGTGTACCTTGCCCTGATCGGCTTTGTCGGGATCCCGCTGCCCTACCTGCTTGCCATGTTCCACCGGTGGGAGGATCAGGGCGAGTGGGTGCTGGAGGTCATCGAAACGGCGGACCGCGGCGGGCTGTATCAAGGCATCGCCGTAGGGGCGGTGTGCCTGCTGTGGCTGGTGGGCAGCTTTATCCTTGCTGTCACCGGTTCGGGCTATATGCACAACCGCCGTGCGGTGGATCTCTACCACAGCCTGCCGGTCACCCGGGGGCAGCTGCTGTTGGGGCACGCCCTTGCCAATTTCATCACCATCGCCCTGCCCATGACCGCCAATACCCTGCTTACCGCCATTCTGGCGGCGGTGCGCCACGGCATGGCCCCTACCCGGGCGGTCTTTGCCCCCGGCGCCATTGTCATGGATCTGCTGGGGTGGTACATCACCGCCTTTGCCATCATTGTCATGGTGTATCTGGCGGCCACGCAGGTGGGCAGCGTCTTTGATACCTTCCTGTTTTCGGGAGTATATCTGGGAACGGCGCCGGTGCTGTGCTTTGTCCACTTGGTAATGTGCCGCAGCTTTTTGCTGGGGTGGTGCTACGATATCGAATGGAAGGTGTTCTGCACCCTTACCCCGGCGCTCACCATGATCGGCAGCTATTCCGATTACGGCAAATGGCTGTACGGCGCCATGATCCTGTGGCTTGTGCTGGGCATCCTTATGCTGTGGGCAGCCATACGGCTGTATACCCGCCGCCCCAGCGAGCGCGCCGAAAGCCGCAGCCGGCAGGGGCTTGCCGCCGGAATATTCCGCTTGGTGGCGACCTTTGTAGGCGGACTTGGCTTCGGGGTGCTGTTCGGTACCATTACCGGCGTGGACGGGAAAGCGGCAAGTCTTGGTTGGACAGCGGTTTTTGCACTGGCGGTCTATTTCCTTGTTGAATTGATCCTCGGCAGGGGCTTTAAGGGCATGAAAAAGAAAAGCGTCCTGATGGGAGTCGGAATGACTGTCATAACAGTGCTTTATGCCGGAATCATCTTCAGCGGCGGACTGGGCTTTGAAGACCGTGTGCCTGCCGCAGAGCAGGTGGTCGGCGCCTCCATCAACTACCGCGGCAGGTATAACGAGGTGACACTGTATGATGCCGAGGGACGGCACACCAGACAAGCCGAGGGACGCAGCGGGGAATATTATTATGACATGGTGCAGGAAACGAGGCTGCGGGGGCAGGAGGCCATCAAGGCAGTGACCGCCGTGCACAAATTATTGAGTGGCGGCGCCGGCAAAGCCCTGCCGGACGGCAGCGATGGATTTATGGGGCGGCTGGAAATTACCTACACCTATGCCGACGGCAGAGAGATGAAGCGCAGATACTGCGCCTACGGCGAGGAGGAGCTGCTGGCGGCGCTGACCGCACTGGAGGATACCGGTGAATTCCAAAGCAGGGTAAACCCGCTGTACTACTGGACGGCGGAGAAAAACCCCTATGAACGGATTGACCTGTGCGACCCCACCGGCTTGAATACGCAGGAGCTGACCAAGCCCGAATATGACACGGCGGCGCTGGTAGCGGCACTGCGGCAGGATATTCTGGCGGAAAAGGCGGAGGATTACTACAGCCCCGACCGGGAAACGGTGTGCTATCTTTATCTGCAAAGCAATTTGGTGGAGCAGTACAGCCGGATTCCGGCAGAGAAAGACTTTTATGACAGCTTTACCGTGACGGTAGGCAGGCACTACACCCATACCATTGCCCTGCTGACCGAATGGGGACTGGAGGAATACCTGACCCCTGCGGATTATGACGCTGCGGCGGTATCAGTTTGGGCGACCGATGTGCAGATGAGCGGGCGCATCTGCTGCCGCTGTGGCTGGGCGTGGGCTACCAGAACTTTAACGCCGACAGCGAGGACAATGTTCTGCTGAAGCAGTCACAGGCGGCGGCGCTGCTGCCGAAGGCCACATGGACGCACAGCAGCATCTCGGGTTGGGACGACTACCTGTATATGACCTTTGTGAAAAAGGAGAAGGACGGCGGGCTGCGTTACGGTCTGTCGGTGTGCCTCCCGATCCGGGAGGCACAGCAGGAGCCGGCGCTGCAGGAGTTTATCTCCTCCTACTACGGCGGGAAATGGTCATATCCTCAAACGGCAAGCGAGGATCGGCTGATCGTTCAATAAGAATAAAAAACATCACCGGAGAGAGCGGCGCAAGCAGCTTTTTCCGGTGATGTTTTGCAGTTGTGACAGAGAAGGGCTATGCGGTTTGCTCCGAAAGGGCGGCAGTCACGCCCATTTCCCGCAAATGGCGCGCCAGCGCAGCAACAGGCAGTCCCATGACATTGAAGTAATCGCCGGTGAGCCCCTGCACCAGCAGAGCGCCCGCCGCCTGAATGCCATAAGCACCCGCCTTGTCATACGGCTCCTCCAAAGAGCAGTACCACGCCACCTCCTGCGGGGAAAGGGGGTAAAAATGTACCTCGGTGGTCTCATGGAAGGTGCGGGTCTCCTCCGCTGTGATGATGGTCACGCCGGTACAGACGGTGTGGCTGCGCCCCGCCAGACGGGAGATCATGGCGACCGCCTGCTCGCGGCTGTGGGGCTTGCCCAAAATTTCTCCGTCAATGTACACGACGGTATCGCTGCCGATGACGGCGGCGGTTTCCTTTTGCGGCAGTGCTGCCCATACCGCGGCAGCCTTCCGCAGAGAAAGCTCCCGCACCGCCTCGATGGGACCGGTGCCTTCGGTAATGGCTTCATCGCAGTCACTGGTCTGCACCGTAAAGCGGCGGGTGATAATGGAAAGCAGCTCCCGGCGACGGGGGCTGGAGCTGGCGAGAATGATCTCTTTCATGGTTTTGGTTCCTTTCTCGGCTCGGCGGAGGGGGATAGGCGCCGCAGGCGCTCCGGCTGGGCCGGAGCCGGCGGTCGCAGACCGCCGAAGCCGCCTTTTGGCGGCTTGCCTGCGGCGCCCGAACTACCCGCTTAGCTCTCCGGCACTTCCTCCGGCGCATTTTCTATAATGATCTGGCAGGCGCGCATGGCACAAAGCGCCGTGCGGTGGCTCTCCGGTGTAACGCCGGCACAGCAGGCGGCGTCCACATAAATGGGAACCTCCGGCAGATAGGCGCGCAGCAGCAGTGCGTTGCTGATCACACAGATATCGGTGCAAAGCCCGATTAGGGTAATGCTTTCGATGGGGCTGGTCTCATTCAGGGTGCGCAGCCGCTCGCCCAGTACCGTGCTGCCAAAGGTCGGCTTATCAATGATGTCGACAGCGTAAGGCTGCAGTGGGGCAGCAAGCTGCCAGCCATTGGTGCCTGTAATACAGTGGGGAACCGGCAGCGCCCTGCCCTCGCGGGTGCTCAGGTAACCGGCGCCGTGGGTGTCACGGGTAAAAAGCACCAGCCCCTCAAATTCACGGATCTTCCGCTCGGCACGGGGCAGCATGGCGGCAGCCTCGGCGGTGCCCAGTGCACCGGTAATAAAATCGTTTTGCAGGTCGATAGCGACTAAAATTTTCATAGCGTCTCCTTTTTGGCTTCATCGGGTTTTTGCAGCATCAGCAAAAGCGGCAGTAATAGCAGCAGGCAATCCCACCGAATGGCGAGCAGTCCATATCGGAACACCAGCAGATTGCCGGCAACGGCGCCCAGCGCAAAGAAAATAATAACCGCAAAATACAAGGCGCCGCGGCGCAGCTCTTCCCGATCGTGGGCAATGTGGTATTCGTGCAGCGCTTGAACACCGGCACGCAGATTGCCGATGCACATGGTGGTGGCAATACCGTTGCCCTCAATTTTGCGGAAGGCCTGTACCTGAATCCCGCAGGCGAGAGAGGTAAGGCTGTTGGCGGCAAGATGATGCTCCGGCGGAAAAAAGCTAACCGAAAAAAGAATGAGGATTTCGACAGCAAGGGCAAGCTGCCGCCAGTGCAGGCGGCTGAGATGCCCAAAGCGGGTGCGGACGGCTGCCGCCAGAGCAATGCCGATGGCAAAGCTGACCACCGGCAGCAGATAGCGCAGGCTGTCGGCGGGACGCCCCTCCGAGACGGCGACGGCAAATAAAAGGATATTGCCGGTTTGTGCATTGGCAAAAACCTTACCCCGCGCCATATAGCTGTAAGCGTCCATGAATCCGCCTGCCAGCGCCAGCAAAAAGCCGACGGACAGGGAGGAGGACATTTGACGGTTCTGCTTCATGGCTTACTGCTTTCCGGTGGAGCCGAAACCGCCGCGGGAGGGATTGCCAAGCGATTCGCACTCCTCAAATTCAATGGCAGGCTGGTGCTCCATGATACGGAACTGGGCAATGCGGTCGTTCGCCTCGATGCGGCAGTCGCGGGTGGCATAGACTGGCATCTTCCATTCGTCCTCATCGCCGCAATAGCTTTCATCTACAACGCCCATGGAATTGGACATCAAAATGCCGTAATTGCGGAAGGTGGAGCTGCGGGGCAGGACATGGGCTTCATAGCCGTGGGGCAGCACCATGGCAATGCCAAGGGGAATATAGCGGGCTTCGCCCGCCTTCAGCTCTATCGTTTCGGCGGCGCGCAGGTCAATCCAATCACTTTTGCCGTCGATGTAACGCAGCTTTTCAATTTTGTCACTGAGATAGCGGATACGGATTTTCGGCATGGAAGCACTTCCTTTTTAATGAGTTTTTTCACTTCAGGCTGCGGTAGTACAGCCCACGGGTGAATGCGCCGGCGGGGGCGGCGCCGGTCTGGTACATTTTCAGCACGGCGTCGCACTCGGCGGGACTTTCGGTGGTAAAGCGCAGCGTAAGAAAATCGCAGAAATCCCACTCCGGCAGGCGGTCGGAAAGGAACAGCGGGCGGGGATTGAGCAGATGAGTGTACTGCCGCTGCCCGCATTGCAGCGGGAAATCCTCCCCACGGCGGTCGGTAATGTGGTTGACGCCGCGGCAGTCCCCGCAGCCGGCGGCGGTTTTGCCGGGGCAGTTGCGCAGAAGCATAAGCGGCAGATGCCCATAGGCAATGATGCCAAGGGGGACGGGGCTTTCAAGGCTGCGGGCGGCGGTGCGCTCACACTCAAAGGAAAGCGTAAGCTCCGCGCAGCCAAGCTCGGCTGCCTGCCATGCGGCGGGGGAGTTGATGATATTCAGCCCGTAATCGCCGGTGATGGCAAGTCCTGCCTCCCGTGCCATTAAAAGAGTGCCCAGATTGCCGCACAGGGCGGCAGTCAAGCCATACTCCTTCAGCCGGCGGAGGGTGCGCATCACCGTTTCCTCCTGCTCGACGGGGCAGAACGCCGGCAGCTCCGCCAGCAGGCGTCCGCCGCAGCTTTCTATCAGCTCCGGGTGCTCGGCAAGCTCCCAAAGCGGCAGGCTGAGCCGTCCGGCGCCCCGCCAAATGGCGGGGCTTGCCTGCGCTGCCGCCGCCAGGCGGCAGCGCAGCTCGGCGGCGCCCTGCGGGCGCCGCCTGCCGGACGACTCCTCTGCCGCAGCAGGCGCCTGCGGATAGGGAATAACGACGCTGCGGGCTTCGGCAAGGGCGGTCAGCGCCGCTGCACGAAGCCGGTTCAGGGCAGAAAGCGGCAGCATCAGTCCCGGCGCAATATGACAGGTCAGATTTTGCAGATAAAAAGGCGTCCCACCGCACTTTTCCAGCGCGCGCCGTGCCAGCTCCTCATCGGTAGGGCGGGTAAGGGCGGTCTGCGGAACCTCGCCCGCCACCTCCACCCGATGGGTACCGTCGGTTACGGCAAGGGTGACGGGCTTTTCGGGCAGCAGGGTCAGCACCATATCCGCCGGCAGGCGCCCCACCTCATTGCGGGTCAGCGCAGCAAGCCTGCCCAGCACCTCGGCAGACGCCGCAGCGTCCTCTTTGGTGCGGATACCGAACATCGAAAGATCTCGGCGGGCGGTGTAGTAGCCGTCGGTAAATCCGCTTCGGCTGAATACCGAGCGCAGCGTTTCCAGATCCGGTGATTCGCCGCTCAGGGATTGACGGCAGGCGGTCACGGCGGCAGCGACATATTCGGGACGTTTCAGGCGCCCCTCGATCTTAAAGCTGGCAACGCCCAGCGCCTCCAGCTCCTGCAGCCGGTCGGTCAAGGTCAGATCCTTCAGAGAAAGGGCGTAGCTCCGTCCGTGGCTCTTAAAGTCCAATCGGCAGGGCTGGGCACAGCGCCCGCGGTTGCCGCTGCGCTCGCCCAGCACGCTGCTGAGGTAGCACTGACCGGAAACGCTCATGCACAGTGCCCCGTGGACGAAAACCTCGCACCGCAGGCTGGTTCCGGCGCAGATGGCGGCGATCTCCTCCTTGGAAAGCTCCCGCGCCAATACCACCTGATACAGCCCCATTTCCTCCAGCAGGCGGGCGCCCGCCAAATTGTGGACAGACATCTGGGTGCTGCCCAGCAGCGGCAGGGTGGGGTAGCGCTGCCGCATCAGCCGTACCAGTCCCAGATCCTGCACCAATACGCCGTCCACGCCGGCGGCTGCCACGGCGTCTAAAGAGCGAAGCCAGCGGGGCAGCTCGCGGTCAGTAACCAGCGTATTCAGGGTGACATACACCTTGACGCCGCGGCTGTGGCACCAGCCGACGGTCTGCGGCAGGGTATTCTCATCAAAGTTTTCGGCGCCCGCGCGGGCATTAAAGCCCCGCAGACCCAGATAAACGGCGTCGGCGCCGCACAGTACAGCGGCGCGCAGCTGCACTTCGCCGCCTGCCGGCGCCAGAATTTCAGCGTGTTTTTCCATAGGATTTAGAATTCCTCATCATTTTCATCAAAATCACGGAAGCCGAGCTGACCGCTGCGACGCAGATCCTCGGCGGGGGAACGCACGGCACTGCTCTCCCGCAGATAGTTGGTCAGCTGCTGCCGCAGGTTGTCGGCGGCTTCCTCACTCTTTGCCAGCTGATCCATCAAATTCATGGTGAGCAGGGCAAAGGTATCAAAGGCGGAAATGTTGGCGCAGCTTTCACGGATTTCCTCGATCTGACCGTTCAAGCGCTCCTGTATCATTTTTACCCAGGCAGGATCGCGGTCGGTATT
>OHJH01000136.1_pt1 | contig 13914 bp, 10 predicted proteins | sample 1568471 | NCBI WGS metagenome assembly OHJH01 (sample SAMEA3879546, study PRJEB24766) | human gut metagenome | biome: human-associated habitat; feature: feces | place: USA | collected 1985/1987 | reverse complement strand
CAGCATCGTGCTGCTTTTCACTATCGACGAAAAGACAATCAACACACAGACGTATCATTCTCTGTGCGGCGACCTGCTGCTCGGGTCGTTCGAGGGCAAGCTTTGCCTTTGCGACTGGAGGGCGGAAGAGCATAGGCCGCTGGCGGACAGGCGATTGGAACGGAGCCTGAATGCGGAGATGAAAGACACCCCATCGGAGATCACCGCAAAGGCAGCCAAGGAACTTGATGAATATTTTGCCGGAGGACGCAAGACATTCGATCTGCCCCTTCTGTTCGTCGGCACCGAGTTTCAGGAAAAAGTCTGGAACACCCTGCTGGAAGTCCCTTACGGGGAGACCCGGAGCTATGGCTGGATGGCCGAGATGATTGGTAACCCGAAGGCAGTAAGGGCGGTAGGCACAGCCAACGGCTCGAACTCCATTTCGATCTTCGCTCCCTGCCACCGCATCATAGGTAGCAACGGAAGCCTCACCGGCTATGGCGGCGGCCTTCCTGCAAAGAAGTTTCTCCTCGAACTTGAAGGCGTGAAGCTTTAGTGAATACAGTCCGTGAGCAGTCAAGCCCATCCACGCACAAACGTGCTTAAACACGTCTTCCGTGCGTAGAACCAAGGTTCTAACGCAAGGTGTCCGCCAATCAAAGCGTCTTGATCCAAGCAATCATCTCGGAAAGGACTTCCGGGGAGAAGGTCTCCTCGATGCTTTTATATTCAGAGACCTCGCCGGTGACGCAGTGCTGGAAGAGGTGGTTCAGGCCATCCTCCGCACGGATGACGCTCCTGCTGTTGGAAGGCAGGCCAGCCTCCAGAGCCGCAATATTCCTATCGCATTGAACCTGAGTGTCTTTTGTGCCATTCAGTGCCATGACAGGGCAGGTTATGCCGGAAAGGCTGGCGGACAGATCCAGACCTAAGAAAAACTCCATGTACGGGGTACGGAACGAAGGCAGGGCGGCGGCATAGTTCTTCCTCAGCGCGTCTGTGATGTCATAGTTGTCGGCGGAAGGCAGAGGAGCCCTCGTCCTGATCGCCGTGAAAGTGTCGGAAAGCAGACGGGCAAAGGCCTCGACCTCGCTCTCGGGCAGGCCGGCGGACTCAAACGCACGCCGGTTCTGCGCCAGCAGCGTCTCCGCTCCTGAGACAATCATTCCCGCCAGACTGACGGCAAAGTCAACCTGCCTCTCGCTCGCAAGCATCAACGCGATGGTCCCACCCTCGCTGTGGCCGATCACACCGACACGTTCAAACCTATCCCTCAGCAACTTGACTCCCGCCAGAGCATCGTTCTTCAGATCCTCGGTCGTGCAGAGAACCACATCGCCGGTCGATTCCCCGAACCCCCTGTCATCGTACCGCAGCGTGGCGATCCCCGCCCTCGCGAAAGCATCCGCGATGACAGCGAACGGCTTGTGACCGGAAAATTCCTCGTCCCTGTTCTGGAGACCGCTGCCCGTGACCATAATCAGCACAGGAGTCTTCCGGTCACAGTTATCAGGAAGCGTCAGCGTTCCTTTCAGCACAGCGTCCCCGTTCGTGAACGACACTTCCTCGGTAGCATAAGGGAATGGCCCCACAGGTGTCTGAGGCCGTCTGACGACCGGAGCGCCCGGCGTAAGCGTCATCGGAAACGACATCCCACGCTGGGTGAAAGTCCCGACAATCGTCTTCCCGAGATAAATCCCCTTGAATGAAGCGCTTATCATCGGAATATTCAACTCAATGCCGCCGACCGCGTCCCGTGAGACCTCAACCGCGATTCCTTTCGCCCCCTGATCCGGCACATCAAGTGTAGCCCCCTCATCACTCAGATTAAACACGAGTGCCAGTTCAGTTCCGGAAACCTCCAGCTTTCCCGTCCAGACCCCTTCCTGCCCCCTCAGCGGCAGCGCGGCGCAGACCATCACCAGCACGGCAAACAAAATCCTTCTCATATTCAAACATTTAATTCACGAATATACTCATTCTGGCGAAAAATTCAAACAGCCCTCCTCCCCGAACCGCCATATACCGCCATCAAATCAAGTCTCATCAATGGGTCCTGCTCCGGAACCTTACAAAACACGTTCACGGCAAAAGGCCGATTTGGCTCACCAGCAAATATCCGTGTCTGATATGATAAAAAAATCCAGCCGTTAAGGTAGATTCCGTGAAAGGAAGTACCTTTGTAGTCATGGATAAGGATACTACACAAGCAAAGCTCTACGAGCACTACCTCAGCTTCTTTCTTTCCGAGGGGATGTTGGACTTCTTCGAACTGGTGTGGATGGAGACGGAGTCCCTCACGTCCAGGGAGAGTCAAAAGGACATAGCATATACCGGCGTGCTGCACATCCACCTGGATGAGCGAGACAGCCGCACGGAAGCCCAGCAGGACCTGCGTCCCAATGGCTTTACGGAACCTGCCACAATGTCGGATTTCCCGGTGCGTGACCGGAGGGTGGAACTGCACATCCGCAGGCGGCGGTGGCTTACCCCGGATGGCAGGAGCGTGATACTGAACATCTATCCGCTTGTCGCAGAGGGGATCCGGTACTCCGTAGCGTTTGCCGAGTTCCTCACAAGGTGACAAGACCTGACGAGATCACCGCCGGACAGGCTCTCGGCCAGAAGAACTCAGGCTTCCTGATCTGGCTGGGATATTCCTACATGACCCCCGTGACCTCCGTCGCCGGCGGCCTCTACAGCATCTGGCAGAACATCATCAACTCCCTCGAACTCTACGAGCAAAGTCACCGGACGGGGAAAAGAATAAATAAACATTAGAAAGTTTCCCTATACTGCGACAGTTAAGTTTTTGTGAATATTTAATCGAAAATTATTCACAAAAACGTTATATTCTAAATTATCCTTTGTTTAAAGAAGTTTATTGGCTACCTTCACGGCGGTTTGAGTAAAATGCCGCCTTGAAGGTGCCTGAGGACATATTCCCCCAATAATTGATGTCCTTGACGCGACAGAGGAACGGCACACGATCATTAACAAATGGATGAGCCTGTCCTGAGACAGGATAAGATGCATCCGAATTATTAACTTATCAAATTTTTACATGAAGCACTTCTTATGCTTGATGATCGCCTGCATCGCGGCAGGCTTTGGGTGTTTGTTCGCACAAGACACCCGAACGGTAAAAGGCGTGGTCATTTCTTCCGAAGACAATCTGCCCGTCATCGGGGCGGCTGTCATGGAGAAAGGGACCAAGAACGCCACGATGACAGACATCGACGGTAAATTCACCTTGAAAGTCAGGCTGTCAGCGAAAACTCTGGAAATCAGCTGCCTTGGCATGAAGCCCAAGGATGTGGGCATCACTGACGGGGAGATGAGGATCTCACTTGAGGCTGACACCGAGGTTCTCGAAGGCGTGGTCGTGACAGGTATGCAGAAGATGGACAAGCGCCTGTTCACAGGAGCCACCAGCAAGCTGAGCGCCGAGGATGTCAAACTGGACGGTGTGGCTGAGATCAGCCGGGCCCTTGAGGGAAGAGCCGCCGGCGTGTCCGTACAGAACGTGTCCGGAACATTCGGTACATCTCCTAAGATCAGGGTCCGCGGAGCGACCTCCATCTATGGCAGCTCCAAGCCTCTGTGGGTTGTGGACGGCGTGATCATGGAGGATGTGGCCGAAGTGGACGCCGACAACCTCTCCAGCGGAGACGCGGTGACATTGATCAGTTCCGCCATCGCAGGTCTTAACGCCGACGACATCGAAAGTTTCCAGATCCTCAAGGACGGATCAGCGACATCGATCTACGGAGCCAGAGCCATGGCCGGAGTGATCGTCGTGACCACGAAGAAAGGACATGCGGGAAGCAACAAGATAGCCTACACGGGAGAGTACAGCGTACGTCTGAAACCAAGTTACAACAGGTTCAACATCCTCAACTCCCAGGAGCAGATGGGTGTCTACAAAGAGATGGAGCAGGCCGGCTACCTCAACCTGGCCGATGTCTACCGCGCGTCCAACAGCGGTGTGTACGGCAAGATGTACCATCTGATCAACCAGTATGACGCCACCGGCGACTCGTTCGGACTGATGAACACCGAGGAGGCGCGGAACGCCTACCTCCGCGAGGCCGAGTACCGCAACACCGACTGGTTCGACATACTGTTCAACGACAACATCTCCCGCAACCATGCGGTCAGCATGTCAAGCGGAACCGACAAGGCGTCATACTACACATCCTTGAGCGTGATGAACGACCCGGGATGGACAAGACAGAGTTCGGTCAAGCGCTACACCGCCAACCTGAACGCACTCTACCACATCTCGGAGACCTTGTCCCTGAACCTCATCGGCAACGCCTCCTACAGAAAGCAGAGAGCGCCGGGAACATTGAGCTCATCGGTGGATCCGCTCAGCGGAGAGGTGAGGAGGGATTTCGACATCAACCCTTACTCCTACGCCCTCAACACATCCAGAACACTGGATCCTAATGAATATTATGTCCGCAACTACGCGCCATTCAACATCCTGCACGAGCTTGACAACAACTACATTGACCTGAAGGTCACCGACCTCAAGTTCCAGGGAGAGCTGAAATGGCATCCGGTCAAGCCATTGGAGCTGTCGGTGCTGGGAGCCTACAAGGCATCCTCAACGGTACAGAGCCACACTATCACGGACTATTCGAACCAGGCCTGGGCATTCCGGGCTATGGATGACGCCACAATGCGCAGCGCGAATCCTTGGCTCTACACCGATCCGGACAAGGCGAACTCCCTGCCGGTTTCCGTGCTGCCGGTGGGAGGCTTCTACCGTGAGACTAAATATTCGATGGAAAGCTACGACTTCAGAGCCACGGCAAGCTACAACAACGTGTTCGGCGAGGATCACATCGTCAATCTGTTCGGAGGTATGGAGACCAACGCCGTGAACAGGGAGAAGACCTGGTTCAACGGTGTCGGCATGCAGTACGAGATGGGCATGCTGCCATCCTATGACTATCTCTACTTCAAACAGGGCAACGAGGAGAACGCCGGCTACTATTCCGTTGACAGGACAAGGCAGCGTGAAGTCTCCTTCTTCGGGACGGGAACATATTCCTATAAAGGAAGATACACCTTGAACGGAACAGTCCGCTACGAAGGATCCAACAAGCTCGGCAAGAGCCGCAAGGCCAGATGGCTGCCGACCTGGAACGTCTCCGCCGCATGGAACGCCCACGAGGAGGAGTTCTGGCAGTCCTTCAGGGACGTGGTCTCCAACATGACGCTGAAGGCATCTTATTCACTGACTGCTGACAGGGGTCCTGCGAGCGTCAGCAACTCCAAGGCCATCATCAACAGCTACAACACTTGGCGGCCTTTCACATCAATGAAGGAGTCCGGACTCATCCTGTCCAGCGTCGAGAACAGCGAGCTGACCTACGAGAAGAAGCATGAGCTCAACATCGGGGCCGAGATCGGGTTCATCGACAACAGGATCAACATCGAGGCCGACTGGTACACGAGAAACAACTTTGACCTTATCGGACTGATCTACACGAAGGGAACGGGCGGACAACTGGCGAAGTTCGCCAATGTGGCCAGCATGAAGTCAAGCGGCGTGGAGTTCACGGTCTCCACACGCAACATCAAGACAAAGGATTTCAGCTGGAACACGGACTTCATCTTCTCGCACACGAAGAACGAGGTCACCGACCTCCAGTCAAACGCATCCGTGATGGACATGATCAGCGGCAACGGTTTCGCCATGGAAGGCTATCCGGTGAGAGCGCTCTTCTCGATGGATTTCCAGGGACTTAACGAAAACGGTTACCCGACATTCATAAACGAGAAAGGACAGCTTACCGTCAGCGACATCAACTTCCAGGAACAGCTCAAGAAAGACCATCTGGTCTACGAAGGACCGACAGATCCGACGATGACCGGAAGCCTCGGCAACATATTCCGCTACAAAGGTTTCACTCTGAACGCGTTCATCACCTACTCATTCGGCAACGTCATCAGGCTCGACCCTGTGTTCCACAATGTCTACAGCGACCTGGACGCGATGCCGCGCGAGTTCATCAACAGGTGGACGACGGGAGGCGACGAGAAGGTCACCAACGTGCCTGTGATCGCGGACAAACGCGCGAACCAGCAGGATCCGTACCTGAGCTACGCCTACAACGCCTACAACTACTCCACGGAGAGAATAGCCAAAGGCGACTTCATCAGAATGAAGGAGCTCTCGCTGTCCTACAATTTCCCGAAGAAGATGATCTCCAGGCTGAAGGTCAATGATCTGTCACTCAAGATCCAGGCCACCAACCTGTTCCTGATCTATTCGGACAAGAAACTGAACGGCCAGGATCCTGAGTTCTTCAACACCGGAGGCGTGGCCTCCCCTGTCCCGAGACAGTTCACCCTGACATTAAGACTTGGAATCTAAACATTTACTCATCAAGATACTATGAACAAAGCATTACTATACTTATCGATGATTCCGCTGGCGGCGGCATCCTGCGACGGATTTCTGGACACGGTTCCGGACGACCGCATCGAGCTTGACTCTAAGGACAAGGTGACGAAGATGCTCGTCTCCGCCTACCCTACCGTCTCAACCATACTGATCTCCGAGCTTTCGTCCGACAATGTGACCGACAACGGCTCGCAGTACGACACCTACGGACAGGTGTGCGGGGACGCATACCAGTGGAAAGACATCACCACCGACGACACCGACGCGCCGAAAAGCGTCTGGGACGCACACTACAACGCCATCGCAGCCGCCAACCAGGCACTCAAGGCCATCGAAGAACTCGGTGGCGGAGCGGACTATGACGCGCAAAGAGGCGAGGCTCTCATCTGCCGAGCCTTCGCCCATTTCCAGCTCGCCAATCTGTTCTGCATGCCATACGATGCCTCAACAGCGGAAAGCACCCTCGGCATCCCCTACACCACCGAACCGGAGACAACCGTGCTGCCGGACGGAATCGAGCGCGGAACCCTGGCCCACACCTACGAGATGATCGACAGCGACATCGAGGAAGCCCTGCCGCTGATCGACGACAACATCTACTCTGTGCCGAAGTACCACTTCAACCAGAAGGCCGCCTACGCCTTCGCGGCAAGGTTCAACCTCTACTATCACAAATTCGACAAGGTGATTGAATATGCCGGCAAGGCCCTGGGGCAGGATCCTTCGGCGACCGTAAGGAACTGGAAGGCTTTCAGCGAGCTGGCGACAGACTTCGAGCTGCGCTGCAACTCCTACGTTTCCGGCAACGAGGCCTGCAACCTGATGCTCCTCACCGCCAATTCCTCCTGGCCATACGTCCAGGGGCCTTACGCCATCGGTCTTCGCTACGGCAGCGCCTACGACATCATGCTTAACGAGATCCTTCCCGGACCATGGGGCGGCTACAACAAGCTGAACATGGCTAACGGCATCTGGGGATTCGAGCAGAAATATTCATTGCCGAAACTTCTCGGCTATTTTGAATATACCGACAAGACCGCCGGCATCGGCTACCTCCACCTCGTGAACGTGGCTTTCTCGACTGACGAACTGCTGCTCTGCAGGGCCGAGGCCAAACTGCTGAAGACTCCGCAGGACATCGACGGAGCCGTGGCGGACATCAACATCCTCCTCAACTCCATGGCAGGAATAAACCTGACGAAGGATCAGATTGTCAACTACTTCTCATCCAAGCCTTACATGCCTCTGCACTTGAAGAAGAACAGCCAGCGATCGATCAAGAAGGAGCTTCACCCTCAGGGATTCTCCATCCCGGACCACACCACGGAGAATCTGATCCAATGCGTGCTGCATCTCAGGAGGGTAACCACCGTGCATGAAGGCCTGAGATGGAACGACATCAAGAGGTACGGCATCGAGTACTCACATGCAAGAAGCGGAAAAGCCGACGACGAGCTGCTCGTCAACGACCCGAGAAGGGCCGTGCAGATCCCTCAGGAGGTGATCGCGGCGGGACTTGAGGCCAATCCGAGAAACAACTAAAAGGAAAGACGAGATGAGAAAGTTAATATATTCATTTTTTATCATGACGGCGGTCCTTGCGTCCTGCTCAAAGGAAAAGCTTGACCAAAAGAGCATCTTCGACACTGACTCGCCGGAGAGAGGGGCGTTTGACACCTGGTTGCTGCTCAACTACGTGGAACCCTATAATATTCAGTTCAACTACAAGTACATCGACCGTGAGTCCGACAACAACTACAACCTGGTCCCGGCTGAATATGACAAGGCCGTGGCGATGGCCAAGCTGACGAAGTACCTGTGGATCGACTCCTACAACGAGCTGCTCGGCGACACCTTCATAAAGACATACTGCCCGAGGATGATCCAGCTCATCGGCTCCAAGGCCTTCAACAGCCAGGGATCCGTCGTGCTTGGAACCGCGGAGGGCGGACTGAAGATCACCCTCTACAACATCAACGGTCTGAATCCGTCCAGCCCGAGCATAGATTTCCTCAATGAGTGGTTCTTCAAGACGATGCATCATGAGTTCGCCCACATCCTGCATCAGACAAAGAACTACTCCACGGACTTCAACCTGATCTCGACCGACTACCAGGGACCGAGCTGGCTGAATCTGGAAAGCGACGCCGTGGCCAACAAGATGGGCTATGTCACATGCTATGCCAGCTACAGCCCGGACGAGGACTTCGTGGAGATCATCTCCAACTACGTCACCCATGCGAAAGGCTACTGGGAAAGCGTACTCGCCACCGCCGGGGAGGAAGGCGGGGACAAGCTCGCGAGAAAGTTCGAGATTGTCAGGAACTACCTTCAGGAAAGCTGGGGCATCGACATCGACAAACTCCGCGACATCGTGCAGAAACGCTCCGCCAACATCTCACAACTTGATTTGAAAACACTTTAGGGATTGACACCATGACAAAGCATTTTATTGAATATCTACTGACAGCGGCCCTGGCCGTCATGACGGCGCAGTCATGCGTCTCGAAGATTGATCCGATCTTCGACGAGTCTTCCGCCAACCGTGTCGAGGCCCTGGCCGAAAGGCTGAACGAGACCCTGACCGGCGCGCCGAACGGCTGGCTGCTTGAGTACTACCCTTCCTCCGGGCAATACTACGGGGGATTCAACGTGTTCCTCTCCTTCAGCGAGGGCAACAAGGTGAAGGTCGGCAGCGAGGCTGCCGGCAAGGGGAAAACCGCGACAAGCACCTATTCCATCTACCAGAGCGCGGGCTGCGTGCTGACACTGGACACCTACAACGAAGTGATGCACTACTTCGCTGATCCGGAGACCACCGGCGGACAGGGAGCCGGCTTCGGATTCGAGGGCGACTTCGAGTTCAACGTGCTGGATCTTCAGGACGAGAAGATCACACTCAAGGGCAGAAAGACAGGCTCCACGATGACAATGACCCCGATGCCCGTCTCGATGTCCTGGGATGACTACATCGTCGCCTTGAAGGAAGAGGAGAGCGCGATCTCCAAACACACCCGCATAAGGTACCAGACAGCTGACAACAAATACGACGGCCGCATCAACGGCAGGACTCTGGAAATCTTCAGCGAGGTTGACGGCGAACAGGTCACGACATCCTACCCATTCATATTCAATCTGATGGGAGTGACTTTCTACAAGCCTCTCGAACTAGGAGACGAGAGGATCGACGGACTTGTCTACAACCCGGACATGGCGGACGGCGGAGCGTTCATCCCGGTCAACGACGGGGCGGAAGGCTACTTCGTGCCGACATACCCGACGATCACCGACTACCTGATGGACAAAAACTGGTTCTTCTCCTACAAGGGGTTGAGCGACTATTGCAAGAAGCTCTGGGACAAGGCGGCGGAATCCCTCAAGGCTGCCGGGGACAACATCACCTACTGCTACCTCGGCAACATCAGCAACTACTACGGAGACTTCTACGCCTTCAACTTCTACTGCACCAACTCCGGTGGCCGCGGCTACCTGGCTTTTGACTACGAGATAAAAGGTGAGGACAGGATCTCTCTGAAATTCAGCAAGGAAGGCAGTCAGATCGGCAAGGACTACTACACCGGTCACTACTTCAACTACATCATCACCCCGCTGGGCAACGACAAACGCCGCACCTTCACCCTGACGGTCGATGACATCAAGAACCCTCAATGGATAAAATTCTCGGACGAGGACGACAAGGCCAACTACTTCACGGTCTACCGGGCCACGCAGTACTATCCGTTGAACAACTAAAGACTCTTATCTTCAACAAATTAAACAAAAAAAACGAATGAAAACAAGTAGATTCCACGCACTGAGTTGCGCATGCGCGCTTTTCTGCGCCGCCTTCTCTTCCTGCAGCGAAGAGAAGCTGATCATCAACGGGAGCATCACGCTCTCCGAACCCCAGGCCGCCGAGGGAGCCTCCGTCAACGGTGGCGATGTGACTTTTGAATATGCCGGCGGAGAGATCGCCCTGCCGCTTACCATGACGACAAACGCTCCTGAAGCCGATGTTGTCTACACCTATTCCGTGAAATCAAACGCCGACTGGTGCGCCGCCGGCATCGAGAACAACGTCCTTAAGCTCTCCGTGAAGCCTACCGCCGAAAAGGCGGAGAAGACCGGCACGGTCGATCTCACAGTGGCGTGCAGCGACGAGACCGCCGAACTCACCCCGTTGACACTGAACGTGAAGCAGAATGCGTTCGCTTCCGTTTTCGACATGGTGATCGTCAATCCTGGCACATTCAAGTTCGGTGAAGGAAAGAACAAGACCGACGGTTCCACGTACGCGCAGAGCTACGCCCACGAGGTAACTCTCACCAAAGGCTACTACATCGCCACGACTGTCGTGACGCAGAAGATCTATGAGGAGGTCATGGGCAAGAATCCTTCCTATTCAAAATTCGTCGGGGACAACTATCCGGTCAACAAGATAACCTGGTCCGAGGCCTGCGAGTTCTGCAACAAACTCAGCGAGAAAGAGGGTCTCACTCCTGTCTACACCCCTGGAGAGATCATCACCGTGTCCGACGGATGGAGCTACATGAAGATGCAGGACTACAAATACGATCATGCCACTGCCGGCAACGGCTACAGGCTTCCTACCGAGGCCGAATGGGAGTTCGCTGCCAAAGGCGGTGAGGAGGGATGCAAGAATCCGACAATCTTCTCCGGCTCCGATGTGGCCGACGAGGTCGGCTGGTTCGAGAACAACTCCAAAGTAGGCAGCTCCCCGGCTCTTCACGAGGTAGCGCAGAAAAAGCCGAACGGACTTGGATTGTACGACATGAGCGGCAACGTCTCCGAGTGGTGCTTTGACTGGGCCTACAAGTACAAGGATGAACTCCAGACCACCGATCCTGAGACAGACCCCGTCGGGGCTCCTGAAAGCAGGAACGGAGGCAAGATCATCAGAGGAGGCTACTACTCCGGATCGGATTACAAAGGCAAGCTCTGGGATTCCAACTATCAGGCCGGAGCCGAGACCAGAAGCACTACCGGATTCCGTGTCGTAAGAAGCATTAAGTAACAGTAAGTGAAAAGATTATGAAATTAGGAAAGATAGCATGTTTTTTGTCGGCTCTCACCGTCGCCTTCTCCTTCGCCTCATGCGAAGGAAGCGGCGATGATCCGGTGGCCAAAGTAGAGCTCTCCACGACGATCTCACAGATCCCCGAGGGCATCATCTCCTTTGATCAGGAGAACGGCATCCTCACGGTTGACAAGTCCGGAGTCATGACCAGCGCCATCTCATTTGTCGACGACAAAGGCGGCGACCTGGGTGACTACAAGTTCAAGACGAATGTCCCGGCAGCGGACAAGATGTGGTGCCTGGCGTCATGCAGCAAGGCACGCCTGTCCCTCTCCGTGGCGAAGAACACTACAGCGAACCCTCGCCAGACCACAATCGATGTGACAGCCTACCTTAACGACACCGAGGTGGACACCTACACGATCACCGTCATGCAGAACGGAGAGAGCGGCGGAGGTACCGTGGATCCTACGCCAGGCACTGAAACCGGTGCGGCCATCACGCAGTTCCTCATCCCCGGACAGATCTCAAGTGTGATCAACTACCCGACAATCACCATCACGATGCCCGAAGGCACGGATGTCACCGCACTAAAGCCGGTGATCGTCGTCACGGAAGGCTCGACGGTGACCCCTGGCAGCGGTGTCGCGGCAGACTTCACGGACGCAGTCCGCTACCAGGTCATCAACGAGAAGGCGAATGACAGCAAGACCTACTTCGCCGTCGTGACCACCAACTCCACAGGCGGTGGCGGCACTACACCTGGAACCGGAAAGGAGACCAACCCTAACTTCAAGTCGTTTGACATGGTGACCGTCGGAGCCGGCTCGTTCATCCTCGGCAAGCAGCCAAGCGAGTACTATTCGACCGTCAAGAACATCAAAGACGAGAAAAACTCCCACAAGGTCAACATCTCGGCTTTCGAGATCGGACGTTACGAGGTCACGCAGAGGGAGTTCCTCCAGGTGATGGGCTACAACCCGTCCAACGACAAGAGCAACGATCTCTACCCTGTCTCAAAAGTGACACTTTACGAGGCGATGAACTACTGCAACAAACTTAGCGAACAGAAAGGCTACACTCCGGTCTACACGTTCTCCAACACGAAGTGGGACAGGGAGACCGGCAAGGAATTGCTTGAAGCCACGGTCACAAGGAACAAGGAGGCCAACGGCTACCGCCTTCCTACCAACGCCGAGTACGAGTACGCGGCCAAAGGCGGGCCTGAAAACGAGAAGTATCCTTTCTACTATGCGGGAAGCGACAATCTTGACGAGGTTGGATGGTTCGAGGATAATTCAAAGATAGGAGAGGAGGAGCATGTCCATGTGGTCGGCCTCAAGAAACCTAACGCCCTTGGTCTGTATGACCTCAGCGGCAACATCGAGGAGATGACCGGCGAATGGTACATCTCATTGGACTACGCGAGCGACGCCGAGGAGACCGATCCTTGGGGACCGGAGACCCCTCGCGACATGACCGGACAACTTGTCATCACAAGAGGCGGATGCTACAGAAGCGACTCCCACACCTGCGCGGTCAAGAACTGGCGTATTCAGAACGGAAACTGCAAGACCAACCCGAGCATTGGCAGCGGCCCTGTCGTGTACGACATCATGGGATTCCGCGTGGTGCGGTCTCTCAAATAAGAAGGCACATAACGATGAAGAGAGGATGTCAGACCGGCATCCTCTCTTTATTTATAAGCGTGGGACTCATAGCACAAAAAATGCGCAGACTGTCATATCCGGACAAAAAGGTCGCGCCAAGACAGCGATCCCGCAATAATGACTATCTTTGCGGTATGGAGAAACTGGTGATTATCGACTCCTGTATGAGACCGGAGTCTAGAACGAGAAGGATACTTGACGCGGCGAAAGAGGCGCTTTCGTCAAGGTACGACATTGAGAGCATTGATGTTAACGAGGTGGCTTTGCTACCGCTGACACCACAGAGCCTTGCCGAGAGGTCTTCGGGGATTGTCCCGAAAGCCACAGTCGCGCTCGCCCGAAAGATCGCGGCGGCCGACAGGATCATTATTGCGGCGCCTTTCTGGGATATGAGCTTCCCTGCCGCCCTGAAAGCCTTTTTCGAGAATATGTCCCTCTACGGAGTGACCTTCACGGACAACGGCCAGACCTGCACGGGACTGTGCCGATGCAAGAAAGTGATGTACATAACCACAAGAGGAATGAATATCCCGACGGGCAGCACCAGAGAGCAAGGCAGCACCTATCTGCAGGCCTTGTCTTCGCTCTGGGGTCTGGGCGAGATCACCACCGTGGCCGCCTGGAATCTGGACTACCTCTCCACCGAAGAGGTGGAGGGGAAACTGGCGGACGCCTCGTCCCTCGCCAAGGCCATTGCGGTTTCGTTCTGATTCTCACGGGGAATCATTCCTGAGGACTTGAAAGATTCGCGCTTAGTTGATTTGGATCAATCATAGGAAGCGGAAACTTTGACAAATTGGTTC
>OHJH01000135.1_pt1 | contig 13966 bp, 9 predicted proteins | sample 1568471 | NCBI WGS metagenome assembly OHJH01 (sample SAMEA3879546, study PRJEB24766) | human gut metagenome | biome: human-associated habitat; feature: feces | place: USA | collected 1985/1987 | reverse complement strand
CGGTGCCGAGACCCTGCCCGATGCAGCTGGCTCCCGTGTAGATGTGCACCTTGCCGTCGTCCTCCACGATCAGCTTGCAGCGTCCCCAGTCGGGGATGCCCACGCCCACGCCGGCGTTCTTCATGGCGCAGGCGATACCGGCGTGTCCGGGATGCGCGTAGTAGGCATCCTTGACCTCGAGCAGCGTCTCCTTAAGCGCCGTGGAGCAGTCGGCGATCTGGCCGTTGGGCAGAACCTCGCCCGGCTCGATGTTTCTCCAGCTTTGCTCCAGAGAGACTTTCTCCAATTCCGCTCCGGCGGTTGTCTTGAGAACAACATCAGCGGTACGGTAAGCGTCGGTCCTGTTGGTGTCAAGCTGAAGGACGACACTGTCCTTTCTGGTCTCGGCCACGGAAATCCATTCCGGAGTCTCACCTACTTCATACACATAGCCCTGAACGGCAGGGAAAGCGACTCTGCCACCTTTGCCTCTGACCTTCAAAGCGGAAGACTCAGGCTGCTCCGGCGGAACAGGACCGTTCTGGGTGATCTTGAAAGATCGCAGTCCGAGAGCCGTGTCGAATGTCAGCGTAGAGGTTCTCGGGGTAGCGTCCTCGTAAGGCTCGACCGTGACGGTGACCTCAGTGTCGGAAGTTCCGCTGAGAGCCGAGACCGTGTACCAAGTGTCTGTCTGCGGCACCTGTGCCGTCCAGTCTCTGTTGGTGGAGATGAAAACTTTCTGCTCGCCTCCGTTGGCGTCAAACTTCAACTCCTCGGTTGAAATTGTGAAGACCGGATTTTCATCTTTGCAGGCCGCAAGCGCGAGCGCTGCCGAAAGGATCAAAAGTAACTTTTTCATAATCTATTAGTTGTTAACAATGATTAAATTCTTTTCTAAAACGCCAGTCCTATCGCGGCGGTCAGAAACCCAGCGTGCCCAAAGCCGTCGATGGCTCTGAACGTGAAATCCGGCCTGAGGAAAACGGCGGTGTTCTGCCCGACCTTGCGCTGGATTCCAAGGCTCAGTCCGGCTGTCGTCCGGTCTGAGGTGATCATCGAATGAAAATGCTCGTAATGATCCAGAACCCTCGCTTCAGTGTACTCCGCCGGAATCGAAAGCGTCCCGGCCATCCCGAATGCGTGGTTGAACCTCACCTCGGCGCTGAACAGCCACTCCTTGCGCGACTTCCTCAAACCCGCGTTCAAACCCGCCTCCGCGAATCCGAAGGACATCTCCCTTTTCGGGAATATGTATTCGGCGGACGATTGGTAATATTCAAAGTCCGGCGCCACGCTGATCGTTCCTGCGGCTGACGGAATCTCCACCGCGCCTTTAAGATTGGCGGACAGAATCCGGTTCCGGTACATAGTCAGGGAACCTAACACAGCATATTCCTTGTTCTTGCCCGTGTCGATGATGTTCTCCGTGCTTTGCCGCAGCTCGTAGCCTGTCCCTGCGAGAATATTCCACTTCACGGAGCCGCTGAGCCGTTTGTAACCGACGAGACCGTCCACTTTCTGAATCCACAGATCCGTGATCGGCACTTCATTGTTGGCGACCAGCAGACATTCGATGCCCAAACTGTTGTAGGACAGTAATCCGGTCCAACCGTCGGGATGGCCCGGCGTGACCGTCGCGGAGACTTCCCAACCGTGGCCATTGTACCTGCTTGAGGTAAAGTCTCCCGCACCGTCGAATCTGGCGAAATGGCTTCCCAGACCTGTGAAATGCAGTTCCGAGGTGTTCGCCCCAAGCGGATCATAGAAACTGACATCCTGCGACTGTTTGTAAACCCTGAACGCGGCGTTAAGGTCAAAGACATAGCCTTTGGCCGCGATTCCACCGGTCAGCGCTGCGTTCAGGTCGGATGTGACCGATCTTGGACGCGGATCCACCTGACGGAACTCGTGCAGTGCCCTGTAACCACCGTAAACCCCGATGTGCGCCTTCCCGATCAGCCTGGACCAAGCTCCGTAGCATGAATATTGCTCCTTCTGGAGATTGCCGCCGATCGTGTCCACCATCACGTCCGGGTAGAGCAGCTCAAAATCCGATGTGGAGTTCCAAAGGACGTTCCTTTTCACCCCTCTTGAATATTCCGCCCCGGCCCTGACCGCCGAATGGTTCTGCAATCTGATCAATGAATATACCTTCACCGAACCCTGATCCAGCCCATCGCCTTCCTGTGGCAGTAGAGCGTCATCCTCCCGGCGCAAGTCATAGACCGCCTTGATCTCTGAATATGTCGGGATGTCCCAGAGCAGGAAACTGCCTGCGTTGTGGCCGGCGATCTCGCTTCGCCCCAAGGCACGGACAGGGGACAGATATCTCTCCGAGGCCGAGTTGACATCAGATTTATCTTGTCCACGGGCCGGTGTCACGGCCGCCAGGACTGTGAATATTATGCAGACGATCCTGTTCATTTCAGTACTGTCAATTCAAGGTTCAAAGTCTCCTTGTCGTTCAGCAAGGTCACGGAGGTCATCGGCGAGTTGTAACCCGCGAAACGTACCTTCTTGCGCTGACCGTCGCTGAACACAGCCTTGCCGTCGAAGGAGATCATATATATTCCTTTCCTGAGCTTGACCGTGGCGGTCCCGACCTGAAATGTCGGAATATCATATTCCTGCCTCGTGTTGAGGTCTCGGATGAATGACCCGTCAAGGGAATTGTCCACCTCGACCCTTTCAATTCCGGCGCTGACGGACGGGCAGGTCACGTTGAGGGTCACAATCGAGAATACGTTCTGGCCGGAGTCTTTCTCGCAGCCGCAAAGGACGACCGAAAGCATCAGAAGAATATTTCGTATGGTTTTGTGTGTCAGCATATTCATTAAAGTTTGAAGTTAAGCTCCATTCCGAAGTACGGCAGGACGGAACGGCGGACGAGGATGCCCATATTCGTCCTGTAGTCAGGCGAGACATCCAGAATCTTGTTCACGAACAGGGCGCAGGAGATCTTGTCGTGGTAGATCTTCTTGGTGGCCTTGAGGTTGATGTTCATACTGAACGGGATTCTGAAATAGATGGACATCGAAGGGGTATATTCCCGGATCATCTGCGCCAGGATTCCGTTCGCGGCGGATTCGTCCGTGAAAGGGTGGCTCTCCAGATTCTTGTCGATGTAGGATATCGGGCGGGCGTCTTTCGCCGTGTTCTGGCTTCCGGTGAACCATTGGCACTGGAACGAGGTCGAGAAGATCATCCCAAGCTTCGGGATCTGGGTGTCGAACATAAAGTTCGTGTTGAACACCTCGCGCAGGAAGCCGTCCGTGTCCTTGTAGTAGCCGACGTAAGGATAGGTCTTGCCGGCCACGACCACCGAAGGCCTGTAATATGTCGGCTGGCTGTTGCTGTACCTCGTTCTGAACCAGGCGCCGCTGACGGTGACCTTGGTCCTGATCGGGCGGATTCTCGGAGCGGACATGGTGAACTCGATGCCTTCCTTGAGGGTGCGGCTGCCGTTCGTGTTGAATGAATATCCCACCAGAAGCGTGTCCGGAACCCACAGGGTCGTCTCCACGGAAGGCGGGCCGGTAAGGGTGCTCTTGTCGATCGTCTCCTCTTGGTAGTCCTTGTAGATGAGCCGTGTGAACTCGCTGGCGTACCTGAACCCGGAGGTCATATCCTCCCTGAAATAGTCGATGTTGAACGAGAACTCCCGGCCGACCTGCACATCGGCGGCGATTTCCCACTTGAAGTTCCTCGCCGCCTTGAGACCGAAGTTGGTAGGATTAATCTTCAGCACATAGACGTTGATCCTGCGAAGATTCTCCTCGACAGGCCAGTAGTTCATCTGAGTGACATCGTAATAGATAGGATCCGGATAAAGCTGATCCATCGTCGGGAACTTCGTGTGCCATCCGGCTCCTCCGGACAGTCCGACCTTGACATCCTTGCCGAGGGATTTCTCCAGCCTGAGGTTCAGCCTCGGGTCGAAGTACGGCTTCATATTCACTGAATATTCCTTTCCGGCTCCCGCCATCGCCGCCACCCTCACTCCGGCGAGCCATTCGGCCTTGAACCCGTTTCCGAAAGTCCAGACGGAATTGTCTTCGATGAAAGCCGACATCTGGTGTGTGGCCGGGATTGAGGAATAGTCTCTCGGGCGGACATTCATATCCACGGAGAACGGCCTCTCTGGATCGAATATGGTGCCTTTGCCGAAGTTCTTGTTGACATTCCACTGTGCACCGGCCTTGAATGTGTTTGAGATGTTCCCTAAGTCCTTGCGGAACTTCGCCGTGCCGTTGAGGTAGGCATAGAACGGCTTTCCGTCCACTTTCAGGGTGGCCTCGTACTTGTAAGGCACGATCGTGACATCGAACTCGCCCTCCTCCAGACTGGTCGAAAGCGGCATCGGTGAACTATATTCCACGAATTTCCATCTGTCGATCAGGTCTTTCTCGTAGGTCAGGGACCCTGTGATGTCAAGGCTCTGGAAGAACGATTTCAGGCTCTTGCTCCGGACTGTATATTCCCCGCCCAGCGCGAAGCGGCTGTAGTTGGACTTGTAGGTCTCGATCGGACCGCAGTCGCCGAAGTCCAGATTCTTGTCGGACTTCTGGTTGTCGAACGAACCGGTGTAGTCCAGGCTTCCACTGAGGGTTCTGACAAGCTCCCCGGTCCAGGTCTTGCCGATCCTGTAGCTTCCTGTCAGGCGCTTGTAGTTCTGTCTCGTGTTCCTTGGATCCGCCCTGGAATCCAGGAAGTTACCGCTGAAGTTCATCGTCAGCTTGTCGGTCTTGCCCCACTCCAGATCCTTGCCGAGGTAAAAGAGCTTGCTCTTCATATCGGCCTTGAAGCGGGCTCTGGTGTCGTTGCCGCCCTTGCGCCGCTTTATGTTGACAAGGCCGCTGGTGAGGTCGCCATATTCAACTGAAGGGATTCCGCGGATGATCTCGACGGATTCCACATCCTCGGTTGTGATTGTGCGCATATCGACTCCGGCGTTGACGAATGATGATCCGTAGTTACTGTAGGCCGGTGTGGTCTGGAGGTTCGCGTCGTTGTTGACCGGAACTCCATCGATGAGGAAACGTGTTCCGAGGGATGAGGTGTTGTAGTTGTCACCGGAGACCGAAACAGCTCTCAAATCTATGGTCTTCGGAGTTGAGAATGAAGGATCTACGGAGCGTCCGCCTGGCAGCAACTCCAGCAGGTCAGCGAAACTTGACGGCTGGATATGCGCGATCGCGTCCTGCCCGATCCGTGACGAGCTTGTCAGCCCGTGGCTCTCGGTCGCCGTCACCACCACCTCGTTGATGGCGAATGAATCTTGGGCTAATGAATATCTTCCGTCCTTCCTTACCGCTGTGGTCAGCGTTTTGTAACCAAGACAAGTGATCTGAAGCGTCCCGCCGGTGGCCTTCAGCTTGAACCGCCCCAAAGAGTCAGTGACATCCCAGACCGCCTGGTTACCTTTTATGGTCACGGCGGCTCCGGCGACCGGCGAACCGTCCGCCTGATCGACAACGGTGCCGCCAACCTGGGCGAACGCGCTGATAGACAGCAACGTCGCCGCCACGATGATGGTTAGTGACTTTATTTTTGCCTCGAACACTTTTTGATTTTCCTTTTTTCAGGCTGCAAAATTATAATCAAACCAATCTTTGGTCAATGCCAATAAATTGGGAAATATTCCCGCTTCTTAACCACTCTTTGTGATGGTGACCAGCACGGTGATGCGCCCTCTCTTTTTAGTGCTGTGGCACTTAACTGCTTGTTTTATAGCTAAATGACCGATATCCTGGTCTTGGATTTGACACCAGGAGATGGCTCTTATAGTTGATAATCAACTTCTTGCCTGCCACGCTGGCGAATACCAACAGTTAGCGATTGTGAAAATCTTACAAAATGAATATTTTTGTATCGTAATTTGATTAAGGTTTTACTATGCTGGAGGAGTGGGATGCCGGCGGTGTTGGTGGCAACTGAGAGATAATTTTTACAGCAGGCAATCACTTGTCTGCGGGAGACAAGGTATATGAAACTTTCTGAACTGAAGACTGGAGAGGTCGGAGTCATCGCCAAGGTGAACGGCCACGGGGGGTTCCGGAAGAGGCTCATCGAGATGGGCTTCATCTCCGGAAAGCGTGTTGCGGTCGTGCTGAACGCTCCGCTTAAAGATCCTATTGAATATGAAATACTTGGCTACAAGGTTTCGCTGCGCCGCTCCGAAGCCGGACTGATCGACGTGATCAGCGAGGAGGAGGCCAAGGCCTCCGTTGACTCCAAGCAGGACTTCACGTCCATCTGCGACGTGGACTGCGACGAGGTCGCCGCGCTGAATCTGGAGATGGCCCGTCTGGCAAAGGAGAGGCACCACGTCATCCGCGTCGCCCTCGTCGGCAACCCGAACTGCGGAAAGACATCCCTCTTCAACATCGCCTCCGGCAGCCACGAGCACGTCGGCAACTACAGCGGCGTGACAGTGGACGCGAAGGAAGGGCATTTTGAATATGGCGGCTACAGGTTCGTCTTCGTGGATCTGCCGGGAACATATTCATTGTCAGCCTACAGCCCTGAGGAACTCTACGTCCGCAAGAACCTGGTCGAGAACGTGCCTGATGTCGTGGTCAATGTCGTGGACGCTTCCAACATCGAGAGGAACCTCTACCTCACTACCCAAGTTATTGACATGAACCTCCGCGTGGTGATGGCTCTGAATATGTACGACGAGCTTCAGGCGAGGGGAGACAGCCTCGACATCAAGCAACTTGGCTATCTTCTTGGTGTGCCTGTCTGTCCGACCGTGAGCCGTGACGGGACCGGCATCCCCGAGCTGCTGGACACCGTGATCAAAATCTACGAGCAGCACGACGAGAGGCTGGCCAGACACATCCACATCAACCACGGCCCTGAACTGGAGAAGAGCATCGACCGCATCAAGCTCCTGATCCAGAAGAACCAGGACATCCGGGACAGGTACTCCACCCGCTATCTGGCCATCAAGTATCTGGAGAACGACAAGCAGATCGACGGGGTGATCGCCACCCTGCCGAACGCCGGCGAGATCGCCCAGGTGCGCTCCGAGGAGACGGCTCGCATCGAGAACCTGATCCACACGAGTCCGGAGTCCGCCATCGTCGATGCGAAATATTCATTCATCCACGGAGCCCTCGCCGAGACTTACACCCAGCATGTCGAAGCCAGGCCGCGGAAGACCGTCACCGACAGGATCGACGCTGTCGTCACGAACAAATGGGCCGCGTTCCCGATCTTCATACTCCTTCTTTACCTCATTTTCCAGTCCACGTTCACGCTGGGCAACTATCCGATGAACTGGATCGACTGGCTGGTGGGGCAGTTCGGGGATTTCGTCGCGAACTTTATGAAGGACGGCTGGTTCAAGGATCTTCTCGTGGACGGTGTGATCGCCGGAGTGGGAAGTGTGCTGGTGTTCCTGCCTAACATATTGATTCTCTATTTCTTCCTTTCAATAATGGAAGATTCCGGGTATATGGCGCGCGCCGCGTTCATCGTCGATAAGCTGATGCACCGCATCGGTCTTCACGGGAAATCCTTCATCCCAATGGTGATGGGCTTCGGCTGCAACGTGCCGGCGATCATGGCGACCAGAGCCATCGAGAGCCGCAAAAGCCGCCTCATCACGATCGCCATCATCCCGTTTATGTCCTGCGCCGGTAGGCTGCCGATCTTCGTCCTGCTCGCCGGGGCTTTCTTCCCGCATAACTCTGCCCTCGCTCTTTTAGGAATATACTTCCTCGGGGTTCTGCTGGCGATTCTGTCGGCGGTCGTGCTGAGCCGTTTCATCAAGGAGGATGACCTCCCGTTCGTGATGGAGCTGCCGCCTTACAGGGTGCCGACCGGCAAGGCCATCTGGCGCCACACCTGGGAGAAAGGAAAGCAATATCTTGAGAAGATGGCCACCACGATTCTCATCGGCTCAGTCGTGATCTGGTGCCTTGGCTATTTCCCGCGCTCCGACAAAGGCGCGGAATATCAGCAGGAACATTCGTACATCGGCCAGCTCGGCAAGGCTGTCTCTCCGGCTTTGGATCCGCTCGGTTTCAGTTGGAAGATGGACATTGGCCTTTTGACCGGAGTCGTCGCCAAGGAGTTGGTTGTCAGTACTTTGGGCGTGATGTACGCTTCGGACGAGCCGGCTGTCTCCGAAGCTGTCGAGGCCGCCGACACGGATGTCCTTGCCGCCGACACCCAGCTTCAAGGCACATTGGCGCGCTCGGTCACCCTGCCTGCCGCCGTGGCCTACATGATATTCATCTTGCTTTATTTCCCTTGCATCGCTACCTTTGTGGCGATCAAGAACGAGACCGGCAAATGGCGTTGGGCCATAGCCGTCTGCGCCTACACGATGGTGGTCGCCTGGCTCGCCGCCTTCATCGGCTTCCACATCACCGCACTGCTGATATAGAGGCTATTGAGGAATATTTAATATATTTGTAGGGGAGTTTCTTCTTCCTCCGCTTTCGGTGAAGGCGCGAAGGCTTGAGGGAATGTAAATAAATCTGAATATGAAGAAATATACAATAGATATGTCCGTGTCGGACTTGATCGACATCGACTACAGCCTGCTTCAGGTGATCTCCAGAATGGGGATTGACCTGAAGTACGCCGGGCTGCCGGTGGCCGAGGCCTGCCGCAAATGTGGCATCGACCCGGACACATTCATCCTGATCTGCAACGTTTACTCATTTCCGGATCACATTCCGTCACAGGAGGAACTGGCCGGCGGCGACATCCGGAACATCATAGACTACCTGCATAGCTCGCACCTTTATTATATGGGGCGGGCTCTCCGTGTGTTGGAGAACTCGTTCGACAAGCTTGTGGCTCCGTTCAACGAGAAGCAGAAGAAGGTTGTCCTGAAATTCTTCAACGACTACAGGGATGAGCTTGACAAGCATTTCGCCTACGAGGAGGAGGTGGTCTTTCCGTATGTCGAGTCCCTGCTGCGAGGCGCGGCGGGAGACTCTGAATATTCCATCGAACAGTTCGAGGAACATCACGAGAATGTGGAGGAGAAGCTGGAGGACTTGAAGAACATCGTGATGAAAAATCTTCCGGGGGACTGCTCCAACGAGTTGAAGATTATGGTGTTGCTGTCAATCTATCATCTGCACGATGATCTGAGGAGGCATACCTACGTTGAGAATAATATTCTTGTGCCGATAGTAAGCGGGTTTGAGCGTGATGGAAAATAGGAAGACTGTGACATTGATCGTGCCGTCTGACATTGTCGCCAGGGGGCTTGAGAGCATTCTTTCTGAACACGGTGAATTTCAGGTTCAGGAGAATCTGGTTGACTGTTCAAGGGCCAGCGAGGCGAGGCTTCGCAATCTGGCTCCGGACATCATCATCATTGACCCGTCTGTCTTTGATTTCCAGGGTCGGAAGGAGGGGCGTCTGGCGATCGCCGAGCTTTGCGACGCTTCCGTGATCGCGTTGGAGGGGCCGGCTGTGACGGAGGATGTTCTGAAGCAGTATGACGGGGCTATTTCGTTGTATGATGATTCTGTGGGGATATTGAAGAAGATTCATTCGGCGGATGATTCTCGGCAGCCTGACGTGGCTTCCGATGGGGATGAGCTTTCGGCGCGGGAGAAGGAGATTCTGGTGTGCGTGGCGCAGGGGATGCTCAACAAGGAGATCGCCGACAAGTTCAGTCTGTCCATCTACACCGTCATCACGCATCGTAAGAACATCACGCGCAAGACCGGCATCAAGACCGTCGCTGGTCTCACCGTCTATGCGATCCTCAACAATCTCATTGACATTAATTCTGTTCAGTAGTACTGAAGGATAGGCAATACCCCTCTCAACCAGAATTTTGCACGTTACCAAAATTCTTGGGTCGAGAGGGGTATATGCCTATAGGCTAACTTGTCCGAATGGTTCAAACCTATATTCGGTCACAAAGTCTTCGGTGTGCTATTTCAGGTTAATCTCCGCAATGACGGGATAATGGTCTGAGTAGCGGACGCGGGGGACGGAATGGGAGACGGCGGTGAAATGCGACGGGTAAAGAATATAATCGATGCGGATGAAAGGCCAGAGGAATGAATATGTCGCTCCGAAGCCTTTGCCGGCTTCCACGAAGGAGTCGTCCCGGCCCTTCTTTAGACGGTTGTAGGTGTACGACATCGGATTGTCGTTGAAATCTCCCGTCACGATGGCCTCCAGCGTGCAGTCCTCGATGTCCGACATCACTTTGTCCACCTGCTCCGGCCTCCTTCTGATGGACTTCTTCATTTTCTCCTCCGTCTCCCACATCAGTTCTCCGTCCTTGTCCGCCACAGACTTCTTGAGCCGTGACAACGACACGTTATAACTCTCAAAATGACAGTTATAGACCCGGATTTCGGCACCTTCTCCGATTTTCAGGTCAGTAAATATCGCAAGATTCGAGCTTTTGTCGAACATCAGTTTCCCCTTGTTGAGAATAGGGAATTTGCTCAGTGTCACGTTGCCGTAACTTCCCTTGTCTGTCACGAACATGAAGTAACCAACATGATACCCGGGGAAACGCTTCTCGAAGAACCTCGCCACATCATATTCCCCAGGCAGATTGACTTCCTGAAGGCACACGATGTCGGCATCGTTCTCCATGATGAACCTCACGACCGAGTCGGCGCATGCCGCCCTGCCGCCTTCTTCCTTGAACTCTTGAGCGCTCCCCAAGGCGAAGTGCCCCACGTTGTAAGTCAGTATTTTGACTGTCTCTGATCCTCTTTCCGCCGCACCGGATGAAAACTGGAAATACCGGCCGATGAATATCAGTGAAGGGAGCAACGCCAGCAGTGGAATCAGAAACGAACTCGAGCCTCTTTTGATCGCAAGGACAAGGAATATCCCGTTCAGGATCGCGATAGGCACGAACAAAAGCCCGAAGACGGTCATATACCAGGCTTTTGCCGGATTCACGACCATCGAGGCGTAACTGAGCAGAAGCAGGAAAGCCGAAATCAACATCAGCAATCTCGCCATGATGCCGCTGAACGAAGTCTCATGTGAATTCCCGCTCATCCCAGATCAGTTTGTCACCTTTGCCAGAGTTTTCCGGATTTTTTCCAGTAGAGAAGTAGCAGGAAGCCGAACAGCATTCCTCCGAGGTGGGCGAAATGCGCCACGCCGTCCATTGTCCCGGTCACGCCGGTGAAGAGTTCAATGGCGATGAATATCAGGACGAACCATTTGGCCTTCAGAGAGATTGGCGGGAATATCAATGTCCAGATGTCATTCGGGTAAAGCATAGCGTAGCCGATCTGGATTCCATAGATCGCTCCGGAGGCTCCGAGCGTAGGGGTGCGCAGAAGATTGATCTGTCCTGCGGAGAGGATTCCCGAATTGGCTGACGCCATTGCCTCCATCTGGAAATATTCCACGACAGTGTGGGTCAGCACCGCTCCGAGTCCGGCCACGAAATAGAAGATGAGATATTTCTTTGAACCGATCGTCCTCTCCAGTGCCGAACCGAACATCAAGAGGCAGAACATGTTGAAGAACAGATGCCAGAACCCTCCGTGCATGAACAAGTAAGTGATTGGTTGCCAGATGCGGAAGAATGGGGAGGCCGGGTAGAACATCGCGAATGTGCTGACCATGAAGTTCTGGTTGATCACCGTGGCGATGTACATCACGATATTGATCAGCAGAATATTCCGTGTGACCGGCGGGAACCTGTTGAGGAATCCGCCTATTCCTGATTGCCTGTCATCGTAGTAGTAGGGCATAATCCTATAATATTCAAAAAATTAAAATAACTTTTCCACCTGAGCGGAGGTCATGATCGCCATGATCCTTTTGCCATTGCCGGTCAGTTCGGGGTTGCTGCTTGAAAGCAGGGTGTCCAGCAGGTGCCGTGCCTCCATCGGGGAAGCCAGCGGGTCGCAGCTTGACGCTCCCAGCAGGGCAATCTTCTCAGCCATAGCCGCTTCCATCACTCCCGGCAGCGATGAACTGTCATCCGAGAGGATCAGCAGCAGGTCAGAGACCATCGTCTGGATCTTTCCCGCCTCGCACGAATATCCTTCCGGAACCCCGTTGACCACAATCGTGTCTGTCCCGAACGGTGAGATGTCAAAACCGAGTCTGGCGAGCAGCTCGGCCTTCTCGTCGAAAACGGCTCTGTTCGCGGCTCCGACCTCTACCTTCACCGGGAACATATTCGCTTGCGTGACGTGCTCGTTCTTTGTGAGGGCCGCCAACGCCCTGTCGTAAAGTATTCGTTCTCTGGCCCTTCTGACGTTCACAATCATCAGGCCGTCCCTTGCCGGGGCGACGATATATTTTCCGCCGAGGATGATGGTCTGTGTGACCGGCAGCGTTTTCTCTTCGAAAAGTTTGCCATAGTCCTCCCGCCGGTCAACATATTGCCCGAATCTTTCGTTTCCGGAGTCTTTCCACCCGGTCGCCGAGCCATATCCTTTGCCCGCCGGGCCGCCAAACTCATTCGCCGGGCCGCCAAGTTCGGTCGCTGAGCCTGTCGAAGCGCCCCTCCCTACGGCACCATATTCATCCGTCGCAGATCCTGCCGAAGTGACCGGGTCAAACGGATTGTACCCACCGTCAACCGCCACCTGCGGAATGCTCTCTGGCTGATATTCAGAGAAATGAGACCCGAGCACCGGCATGTCGTTAGCCTCCGGATTGCTGAAATCAATCCCTCCCGCGAACGCATTTTTCCCCAGCACCTCCTTCACCGAAGCATAGACGACTTGGAATATGAACGAGTCGTCCTCGAACTTCACCTCGGACTTAGTCGGGCTGATGTTCACGTCCACGCTGTGCGGATCCACTTCCAGATAGATGAAATAGGATGGAGTGACTCCGTCAGCGATCATCCCCTCGTAGGCCTTCATAACGGCCTTGTGCAGGTACGGACTCCGGAAATACCTTCCGTTGACGAAGAAAAACTGGTTTCCCAAAGTTTTCCTCGCCGTGTCCGGCCTTCCAACGAAACCCCTCAGGCTTACCACGGAGGTGTCCGCGCAGACATCAACAACATCTCCGGTGACAGATGCCCCGAGAAGATCCATAATCCTGTATTTCAATGATTTCGCCGGCTTGAGAACGAAAACGTCCTTCCCGTTGTGACTGAGCGAGAACCCAATCTCAGGCCTCGTCAGAGCCACTTTCGTGAACTCTTCGACAATATGCTTGAACTCCACGTTGTCCGACTTCAGGAATTTCCTTCTGGCCGGCACATTGTAGAAAAGATTTCTGACAGCTATGTTTGTCCCTTTCGGAGTGGCGATCTCTGTCGTGGAATTGTGGACCGACGCCGCGAACTCGACCTGGCAGCCAACCTCCTCATCCTCCGTGCGGGTCTTCAGCGTCACCTCAGCCACCGCCGCGATCGAGGCCAACGCCTCGCCCCTGAATCCGAAGGTCGTGATGTCCTCCAGATCCTCCGCGGTCGCGATTTTCGATGTGGCGTGCCTCTCGAAACAGAGCACGGCATCGTCCGGATTCATCCCCTTGCCGTTGTCTATGACTTGGATCAGAGTCCGTCCCGAGTCCTTGATTATCACCGAGATCTGTTCCGCCCCCGCGTCTACGGCATTCTCCACAAGTTCCTTCACCACTGAAGCCGGCCTTTGCACAACCTCTCCCGCGGCGATCATATTCGCTATGTTTCCAGGCAGTATCCTGAGTTCCATCCTAAAGCAGTGAATAGAATTTCGTGAAATAAATCAGGACCACAGCGAGCAGGACCAATCCGACCATCCCGATGATTTTCTGTGCCTTGGTGGCCACGGTTGTCCTTCTCGCGTAGTTGCCTTCACGCAGCGACCCGCGGATGTAGGAGCCAGGTACATATTCACCTTTCTCCTTTTCTTTCTCAAAAGTGCCGTCAACCTTTCCGAACTTCTGCCGGCGCTCTTCCTCCTCCTTATCGTAGTAGGTTATGGAAAGCACGCCCGGAAGCTCGGAGAGGAACGCCACCTGATTGGGCTTCAGGTGCTGATCCAGCTCAATGACCATCAGCGCGTCGCCGCCC
>OHJH01000133.1_pt1 | contig 14018 bp, 9 predicted proteins | sample 1568471 | NCBI WGS metagenome assembly OHJH01 (sample SAMEA3879546, study PRJEB24766) | human gut metagenome | biome: human-associated habitat; feature: feces | place: USA | collected 1985/1987 | reverse complement strand
ATCAAGTGGATGATGTTTTAGGTGTGCGCGTATTTTCACACCTGGAAGTCATAAACACGAGTAGAACGACCTGCACCGAAGCCAACGACTCTCAGGTGTGCGAATATGCTCGCACCTGGAAGCGCAACTCGCTTGTCATCAAGTGGATGATGTTTTAGGTGTGCGCGTATTTTCACACCTGGAAGTCATAAAGTAGAACAAGACGGTGGAACTATTCCGAACCAATGGAAATTGATGTATCTTAGCGGAAATATTCAGAACTGATGAGAAAAAGATCAATATTTTTGGCTGTGGCCTTGATAGCCGCGGCGTGCGGATCTCCGGAGAAAATGAGGATGGAGGATCCTGTGGACTATGTGAACCCGCTGATGGGCACGGCGTCCACTTACGAACTTTCTACGGGCAACACCTACCCGGCGATCGCCTTGCCGTGGGGAATGAACTTCTGGACACCTCAGACAGGTGCCAACGGGGACGGATGGACATACACATATTCAGCGACCAAGATCAGAGGTTTGAAGCAGACTCACCAGCCGAGTCCGTGGATCAACGACTACGGCTCATTCTCGATCATGCCTGTGACCACAGGTCCGGTTTATGACGAGGAGGGGCGGCAGAGCTGGTTCTCGCACAAGGCGGAAACCGTGAAGCCTTACTACTATCAGGTCTATCTCGCTGAACACGATGTGGTTGCCGAACTCGCCCCTACCGAAAGGGCGGCGGCGTTCAGACTCACCTACCCTGAAAAGGAGATGTCCTACCTCGTGGTCGATGCCTACAGCGGCGGCAATGCCGAAGTCATAGGTGACAGGAATATGATCGTAGGCTACTCGACCGCAAACCACGGCGGCGTGACCGAGAATTTCCGCAACTGGTTCGTGGTGGTTTCCGACACTCCATTCGAGACACAAACCGTTGACGGACACATCGCTATGGTCGGATTCAAGACGGTGAAAGGTCAGAAGGTCAACCTCAAGGTCGCGTCCTCATTCATCAGCCAGGAGCAGGCGGAACTGAACCTCAACGAACTGTCCGGCAGGTCATTCGATGAGATCGCCGAGGCCGGGCGAGCAAGATGGAACGAGGTTCTGGGCCGCATCGCAGTGGAGGATGACAATCTCGACAATCTGCGCACATTCTATTCCTGCCTTTACAGGTCGGTCCTGTTCCCACGTGATCTGTCCGAGATCAACGCGGACGGCGAAAGGGTACATTACAGCCCTTACGACGGAGCCGTCCACAAGGGCTATCTGTTCGGTGACACCGGTTTCTGGGACACATTCAGATGCCTGTTCCCGCTGCTGAACCTTGTCTATCCTGACGAGAATGTGAAGATGCAGGAAGGGCTAGTCAACACTTGGAAGGAAAGCGGATTCCTACCGGAGTGGTCAAGTCCAGGGCACAGGGGATGTATGGTCGGAAACAACTCAGCATCAGTGGTCGCCGACGCCTGGATCAAGGGGCTGCGCGGCTATGACGCCGACGAGCTCTGGAAGGCCGTCACCCACGGAGCCCACGCCGTCCATCCGGAGGTCAGTTCGACAGGCCGACTCGGTTGGGAATATTACGACAGCCTCGGCTATGTCCCTTGTAATGTAGGCATCAACGAGAATGCCGCCAGGACTCTTGAATATTCCTACGATGATTGGTGCATCTACCAGTTCGGCAAGGCTCTGGGCCGCAGCGAGGAAGAGCTTGCGCCTTACGCCAAGGCCGCATTCAATTACAGGAATCTCTACGATCCGGAGTACAGGCTGATGGTCGGAAAGAACCTCGACGGCTCGTTCGAGAGGCCGTTCAGCCCTCTGAAATGGGGAGGCAACTTCACCGAAGGCAACAGCCTGCACTACACCTGGTCAGTCTTCCACGACCCTCAGGGCCTGATTGACCTTATAGGCGGAGACGAAGTGTTCGCAAGCATGCTCGACAGCATATTCACAATCCCACCGATCTTCGATGACAGCTACTACGGCTTCCCTATCCACGAAATCAGGGAAATGCAGGTTATGAATATGGGGAATTACGCCCACGGCAACCAGCCGATCCAGCATATGCTCTACCTTTACGACTGGTGCGGCCAGCCTTGGAAGGCGCAGCAGCGGATCCGCGAGGTGATGGACAAGTTCTACAACTCCAACTTCGACGGCTATTGCGGCGACGAGGACAACGGCCAGACATCCGCCTGGTACGTATTCTCCGCCCTCGGATTCTATCCGGTCTGCCCTGGATCCAATGAATATGCGATCGGTACTCCTCTGTTCAAGAAGGCTGTGATCAGCCGCCCGGACGGGAAGGCCATCACTCTGGAAGCTCCTGATAATTCGAAGGATAACTTCTACATCAAAGGTGTGAGAATCAACGGCAAGGATTGGAGCCGGAACTATTTCCGCCATGAAGACCTTGCAGAAGGAGCGAATATTGTTTATCTTGTAGGGTCCGAGCCTGACACGGTGAGAGGAACCGCAAAGGAGGACAGACCATATTCATACACTAATGAACAATAAATTATGAAACGCACACTGCTTCTGGCTTCGGCCATTTTTATGCTCGGCGGCGCTGTAGCACAAGGCAAGACCGCTGTGGTTCGACAGGACTCACCGACCATCGAAGCGTCCGTCTCCAACAGCACCAAGGCCTACGAGTCGCAGCGTCCGGCTCCAGAAAAGCGTCTTTTCCGCTCCGAGGCCGTCGAGAACAAGATCACCCAGATGCAAGGCATCCTGAAGAACCAGCGCCTCGCCTGGATGTTCGCCAACTGCTACCCGAACACACTGGACACCACAGTCCACTTCGGCAAGGACGAAGACGGCAACTTCAGGACATTCGTCTACACCGGCGACATCCACGCCATGTGGCTGAGGGACTCCGGAGCGCAGGTCTGGCCTTACATCCAGCTTGCCAATGAGGACGAGCATCTTAGGAATATGCTCGCCGGCGTGATCAACTGCCAGTTCTCGCTGATCTGCTTGGATCCGTATGCCAACGCCTTCAACGAAGGCCCTACCGGCAGCGAGTGGGAGTCCGACCTCACGGATATGAATCCTTACGACCACGAGCGCAAATGGGAGATCGACTCACACTGCTACCCGATCCGTCTCGCCTACCAGTACTGGAAGGTGACCGGTGACGATTCCGTTTTCGGAGAGACTTGGCTGAATTCCATCCAGGCCACCCTAAAGACCTTCAAGGAGCAGCAGCGCAAGGATGGCCCGGGTCCTTACAGGTTCGCCAGAAAGACAGACCGCCAGTTCGACACCAAGTCCAACGACGGCCGCGGCAACCCTGTCAAGCCTGTAGGCCTTATCGCCTCAGCTTTCCGTCCGTCCGACGACGCCACGATGTTCGAGTTCCTGGTTCCTTCCAACTTCTTCGCTGTCACCTCTTTGCGCAAGGCCGCCGAGATCCTCGCCGAGGTCAACCACAACAAGAAACTCGCGAAGGAATGCCTCGACCTCGCCGCCGAAGTGGAGAAAGCTCTCTATGAATATGCCGTCGTGAACCACCCGAAGTACGGCAAGATCTTCGCCTTCGAGGTGGACGGTTTCGGCAACCAGCTGATGATGGACGATGCCAACGTGCCGAGCCTTCTGGCGATGGCCTATCTCGGAGATATTGACATTAACGATCCTATCTACCAGAACACCCGCAGGTTTGTCTGGAGCGAGGACAATCCGTATTTCTTCAAAGGCAAGGCCGGCGAGGGAATCGGCGGTCCGCACATCGGCTACGACTACATCTGGCCAATGAGCATAATGATGAAGGCCTTCACGTCCCAGGACGACAAGGAGATCAAATGGTGCGTCGAGACACTGATGAAGACCGACGCCGGCACCGGCTTTATGCACGAGTCCTTTTATAAGGATGATGCGAGCAAGTTCACCCGCGCCTGGTTCGCCTGGCAGAACACCCTCTTCGGTGAGCTCATAATCCACCTCACCGACACCGGCAAGCTCGACCTCCTCAACTCCATCAAGGTCAAGTAGCATTTTCCCTCATTTTTGTTGCCCGAGAGTGCAAGCAGACACCCTCGGGCAACATTTTACCCCATAATCGTCGCCCAAGAGAATCAGCAAGCCCGACAAGATCATTTTTACATAAAAATGATGCTCGCCTTATTGTTTGTCGAGGAAGGACTTGGCAGTGATGAGGGCTTTGGCCGGGCCTTCTTCGAGGATCTTATCAGAGGTGAAAGGCTTGAGGACTTCGGTCAGTTGAGCGAGTTTGGCCTCGTTGCCTTCTTTCTGCCACTGGGAGCGGAGGATGCGGACTTTCTCGAAGTCCTGGATGCCTTCGGTGAGTTTGGAGAAACGGACGCTGCCACGGCCACCGGGATAGACCACGAAGCAGTCACCGGCAGGCCAGGTGCGGAAACGAGTGTCAGTGAGCGGATCCAAGGTCCAGCTGTTGTAGGCCCAGCGGAGGTAACCGTCATAGTTCTCGGCTTGGGCGAACCATCCAAGCCAGGCGGCCTCGTCAGGATTCGAGATCACGAACATGTTCGGATGAGCCTCGGCGCAGCAGGTGTAGAAGGTCGTGGTCAGGCCAAGTTCCTTTCTTTTGGCCTTGGCGGACTCAGGGAATTCCTGCTTGCCGGAAAAAGTCTCGCTAAAATCGACAATGTCATAAATCACCGGCTCGTGATAGTTTCCTGCGAGAGAGATCTTGAAAGCCGGCTCGACCTTTCGGATAAGGCCAAGGACAGCCTGCATCGACTCCAAAGGACGCTCATCCATCGCGATCATGGTCTTTTCAAACCAGCCTTTCGCCTTGAGATGCCGGGCGAAGTCTGCGATGAAAGCCCCCCAATATTCATTGTACTCCTCACTTCCGGGAGCGGCCTGGAAGGTCGCCGGCGAAGATGTCGCCTGGTCGATGTAGTCGAACTGCAACGCCCACGGAATCATTGAGTAGCAGTTGATCTGCCGGTCGATGCCGAGGGAGAACATGAATTCCACCCAGCGGTCGAAGATGGTGTAGTCGTAGAGCCAGGTACCGTCGATGCGGCGGATCTTGGTGACCATCGAGCCGAACGCGTCCTCGGTCTGACCGTTCCACGGACGGCTCATGATGGTGGCGGTGACGGATTTCTGACCGGCTTCGGCGAGCATCCTCATCACCGGACGCATGGCCTCGAAATGAGCGTCGCTCCAAAGAGGAACGTTCTCATAGCGGGCCACTGAATATGGATTCTGCCACAGATCGAGATGGAAAGTCCAGTCACGGGCCGGCGGCAGGACATGATCAGCCACGGTCAGTTCCACATTGAGGCTGCGGGCCTTGGCATTGGAGGACGTGATTGTCAGTTTTCCTGAATATTTTCCCGGCCTCGCATCCGAAGGAACGCTCACGGTCATCCAGACCGGCTGCTTTCGTCCAGCCGGAACCGTCATGGAATCATTGATGTCAAGCACGTCGGCCACAAGCACTTCCCCCCACTTGGACTTGTCCTCGCGGGAGCCGCACTGGCCGTACTTGGTCGTGTCGAGCAAGTCGGAGACAACGTAGCTGACGAATTGTAGACGGATGTTCTCCGCCCCGATCAGAGACTTGCCGTTACGCAGGTCAGAGACTGACAGCCGTACATCCTTCAACTCCTCCTCCGACGACACTACGGCCTGCGCGAACACCTTCTCCCCACGCCATGCGACATGGTTGAAGGCCTTTTTCTGAAACTCCAGAGACGGGCCGCCTCCGATTACACAGTGCGAGCCGGTCGTCGCCCAGTCCAACCTAAAGGATGATTGCGGTTGCGCCGCCATAAGCACAGGCAGCACGACCGCAATCGCCAAAGTAAGAATATTCCTCATTATGAATCTTTTTGAATATACAAAAAAATAATGTTGCCGCAGGTTTTGCGAAGATGCGGCAACATATTACCAAACTATCGCCTTACAGGCCTAACTGCTTGAAGAAGTCGTTGCCCTTGTCATCGACGAGGATGAACGCAGGGAAGTTCTCCACGCGGATCTTCCAGATGGCTTCCATTCCGAGGTCTGGATATTCAACGCACTCGATGCTCTTGATGCTCTCGTAGGAGAGGACAGCCGCAGGGCCGCCGATCGAGCCGAGGTAGAATCCACCGTGCTTCTTGCAGGCATCGGTGACGACCTGGGTACGGTTGCCCTTGGCGATCATGATCATACTGCCGCCGTGATCCTGGAAGAGATCAACGTAAGGGTCCATACGGTTGGCCGTGGTAGGTCCCATCGAGCCGCAGGCCATTCCTTCCGGAGTCTTGGCCGGGCCGGCGTAGAAGACTGGATGATCCTTGAAGTACTGCGGTAGATCCTCGCCTCTGTCAAGTCTTTCCTTCAGACGGGCGTGAGCGATGTCACGGGCCACGATGATGGTTCCGTTAAGGCTCAGACGGGTGGAGACAGGGTACTGGCTGAGAAGCTTGCAGATCTCGCTCATAGGCTTGTCGAGGTCAACGACCACGCCTTCGCCCTCACCGGCCTGGCGCAGGGACTCAGGAATCCACTGTGTAGGGTTATCGTCAAGTTTCTCGATCCAGACACCGTCCTTGTTGATCTTCGCCTTGATGTTGCGGTCGGCCGAGCAGCTTACTCCAAGGCCGATCGGGCAGCTCGCGCCGTGGCGAGGCAGACGGACGATTCTGACGTCATGTGCGAAATACTTGCCTCCGAACTGTGCTCCGAGGCCGATCTTGTAAGCCTCCTCAAGCACCTGTTTCTCCAGCTCGATGTCACGGAAAGCGCGTCCGGTCTCGTCACCTGTCGTAGGCAGGGAGTCATAGTAATGGGTTGACGCCAGCTTTACAGTCAGAAGGTTCTTCTCTGCCGATGTGCCGCCGATCACGAACGCGATGTGGTAAGGAGGGCAAGCCGCCGTTCCGAGAGTCTTCATCTTCTCCACAAGGAAAGGCACGAGAGTGCCAGGATTGAGGACAGCCTTGGTCATCTGATAGAGGTAGGTCTTGTTGGCCGAGCCGCCACCCTTCACTACGCAGAGGAACTTATATTCCATACCCTCCTCAGCCTCGATGTCGATCTGGGCCGGGAGGTTGCACTTCGTGTTGATTTCCTTGTACATATCCAGAGGAGCGTTCTGGCTGTAGCGAAGATTCTCCTCGGTGTAAGTCTTGTAGACACCCTTCGAGAGAGCCTCGGCGTCATCGAAGCCGGTCCAGACCTGCTGTCCCTTTTCTCCGTGGATAATCGCTGTACCTGTGTCCTGGCAGAAAGGCAATTTGCCTTTGGCGGACACCTCGGCGTTGCGCAGGAAGCGCAGAGCCACGTATTTGTCATTGTCGGAAGCCTCCGGATCGCTCAGGATCTTGGCGACCTGCTGGTTGTGTGCCGGCCTCAGAAGGAAGTTCACATCCCTGAAAGCGGCGTTCGCAAGCATAGTCAAAGCCTCAGGAGCCACCTTAAGGATAGGATGCCCCTCGAACTCGCCAAGGGACACGCCCTCGCTCGTCAGCTTGTAGTACTCAGTTGTGTCCGGTCCCAGCTGGAACATCGGAGCGTATTTGAATTCTGCCATATTAATGAAATATTTTTAGTGATTATCAGTCAATGTCTTCAATCGGAGCAGTGGTGCCGCCGGAGCCTTCCTGCATCAGGTAGCGCTTCATAAACTCGTTCAGGTCGCCGTCAAGCACGCCTTGGGTGTCGGCGGTGGAATAGCCGGTCCTCAGGTCCTTGACCATCTTGTACGGATGAAGGACGTAGGAGCGGATCTGCGAGCCCCACTCGATCTTCTTTTTCGTGCCTTCGATCTCGGCCTGCTTCTCCTGACGCTTCTTCAGCTCAAGGTCATAGAGCCTTGACCGGAGGATGCGGAGGGCGTTCTGCCTGTTGTCCTGCTGGAAGCGGGACTCCGTGTTCTCCACTACTATCCCTGAAGGGATATGCCGCACGCGGACTCCGGTCTCGACCTTGTTGACGTTCTGGCCGCCGTGGCCACCGGAACGGAACGTGTCCCATTCCAAGTCCGAAGGGTTTATCTCGATGTTGATCGTGTCATCGACCAAAGGATAGACGAAAACGGACGAGAATGTGGTCTGGCGCTTGCCCTGGGCGTTGAACGGAGAAAGGCGCACGAGTCTGTGCACACCATTCTCAGCCTTGAGATAGCCGTAGGCATAGTCGCCCTCGACCTGGATCGTGGCCGACTTTATTCCCGCCTCGTCACCTTCAAGAAGGTCAGTGACAGTCACTTTGTAACCGTTCCTCTCGCCCCAGCGCATATACATCCTCATCAGCATCGAACTCCAGTCGTTCGCCTCGGTGCCGCCCGCTCCGGAATTTATCGTCAGCACGGCTCCAAGGTTGTCCCCTTCCGCGCCCAACATATTCCTAAGCTCCAACGCCTCGACATCCTCAACCGCCTTTGAATATGACTCGTCGAGTTCCTGCGTCTCCGCTGTGGTGACTGTCTCGTCGGTGCTTCCGCCCAGACTTTCCTTGGCAAAATCGTACAGAACATCCAGATCATCCACCTCGGTGGAAGCCTTGTCGAATCCTGTGACCCAAGACTTTACACCGTTCAGGTTCTTCATGAACACCTCGGCTGCCTTAGGGTCGTTCCAAAAGTCCGGCGACTCCGTCTTCTTCTGCAATGCGGCTACCTGCCCACGTTTCCCAGGGATGTCAAAGACACCTCCCCAACGTCTCCAACCGCTGATGCAGAGCCTCAATCTGATCCTTTAATATCATTTGCTCTCCATTTTAAATTTATTCCTGCAAAGTTACACAAAAAGCGAGACATAAAAAGTGAAACGCGATTTATGAAACGGGAAAACTACCTCAACGCCGGGACATCCGTCCTGATGAGGATGCCTCTCGGAGCGCCGTGGTCAAGAGGGGTGAGGTCGATGGCCTTTGAATATGAACGGGTCACAGACGCGGACTTAGGATAGGTCTTGCCGGCGGCCTGAAGGGCGGCGCGGAGCATCGTCTCGTTCTCGTCTCCCAACTGGTAGCCGTCCAACGGATTGTCCTTCGCCTCCAAATCCACCGGAATGCCGTCCGGGATGGAGGCATTGTTGCCGTTGCAGTCAGCGAACTTGCTGATCATCAAGTACATTCCCCAATCCTGGATCAGTGAATAATCATACCTGCTGCTGTAGAATTGATCCGGAGCCAACAAGATTCCGGCGCAATACTTCCCATAGGTCCGTTGACCGACAAGCTCAACATCCATATAAGGCTTCAGACCTACAATCAACCCTTCCGAAGCCGAGGCCGTGCCACCGGTCACGATGACATAAACCTTGGATATTCCCGGATTGGCGTCCGACACATCTATTTTCAACTTCTGCGAACTGATTTCATGAACTGTTGAGAAATAAGTGTTAGTGTCCTCCCCTTGCTTCTTCCAGGCCTCGGCGAGAATGGAATTATACACCTCTGTCTGGAATATATCCCCGGCCAGGACATTTGCCATCGGTGCTACCATCGATGCCAACACATTCTCGGTGAAAGCGTAGCCACCGCCGTTATACCTCAAATCAAGGATAAGTTCATCAATATTCTCGGACTTGAAGCGTCTGAACACATCCGGCAGCGTCTGAGAGGAATTGAGGTCAAACGCGGAATAGGCCAGATAGCCGATTTTCTTTCCCGCGACATCGAACGTCTTGTCCACCAGAACAGGATCCTCGTACATATCCACCGCCTTCAGGCTCACAGTCCTGACATCACCACTGATGTTGCCGTTCCCATCCAGGCCGGTAACGCCCAAATTTATTGAATATGAATTGAAAGCATCATAAATATTTTCCTCTGTTATAGCCTTGCCGTCAAGAGTGATGATTATGTCACCTCGCCTAAGTCCCGCCTTATGGGCAGGTCCACCGTTGCTGACACAGCTCACCACAAGGAAATATTCCCCAGGCTTGTTGGTAATCCTCCCTGCCTGAAGATCATACCCGTAAGTGATCCCAAGCCCTTGCACAGAATTCTGGAATGACTTGAGGTCATCCGTCAGGACAGTCCAACGGTCCACTTCCTTGCCTCCCTCATGATAGCGAATGCCTTTCACCACTTCCATCGGCATTCTGCAAGTGTCCGGATCCAGCCTCGCCAAATCCTTTTCAATCTCCTCATTCCAAAGGTAATACGTTTCCAGCACATCGATCGCGTACTGATCCGCCTTCGCGATTTCATGCGTGGGAGCATTTTCTCTCTTATCCGCATCAGTCTCCACGCAGCCCGAAAGCCACAGCATCGCCGCGGCAAGCACCACTGCGGTCCCACACATATTCCATGTCTTCATATTCATTGTCATTCAGAATAATCTAACGTTTCAGATCATGCCACTACATTGGACACTACAGTACAAAGATATTCAATTTTATTTCTCTTTCGTTTCTTTGTTGTATCTTTGATTCAATAATTTGACTTTTCGGTGATGATCGGGATTTTTGATTCGGGGTCGGGCGGGCTGTCCGTGCTGCGGGAGGTGCTGAAGCTTCTTCCGGGGGAAAAGTTTGTCTATTACGCGGACAACGCCAACTGCCCGTACGGAGAAAAGACTCCTGAGTTCATCCAAAGCCGATGCAGAGCGATCACGGAATATCTCCTCTCGCGGGGAGCGCGAATCATCGTGGTGGCGTGCAACACTGCCACTGCGGCGGCGATCACCACTTTAAGAAATGAATATCCCGTCAAATTCATCGGAATGGAGCCGGCGGTGAAGCCGGCCGCGCTCAGTTCTAAGACAGGAGTGATCGGTGTGCTGGCGACGGCAGGAACGCTGAAAGGGTCCAAATACCTGACCACCAAGGGGATCTACGAGGATGACGTAGAGATTGTCGAGCACGTGGGGCAAGGGTTTGTGGAGTTGGTGGAGAATGGGATTCTGGACGGACCACAGGCGGAGGAGACGGTGCGGAAGAGCCTCCAACCGCTGCTGGATGCGGGTGCGGACAGGATTGTGCTGGGGTGTACGCACTATCCGTTCCTGAGGAATGTCATCCAGAGGATTGCGGGGCCTGATGTGCAGATCATCGATCCGGCACCGGCGGTGGCCAAGCATCTGATTGAGGTGATGAAAGAGGAAGGGCTGCTCGCCTCGGACGATGTGGCTTCGACAGGCTCAGTGCCCCATCCAGATATCGAACTCGTCACTTCCGGTGACAACACCTCAGCCAAACGGATTCTCAGCATGGTTCTTGAAGAGAACAAGGTCCGCCAAGGCAAACAATAACCCTCCGGCAATCAGACAACAGAAAAAATGGCTCCGGCCAAAACATCTAAAGATATGGAATCAAACAACGGAATCGAGGTCAAAGACTTCGCCTACTGTTCAGACAAGTACCAGTACACGATGGGCAAATCCTTCTACGAGACAGGCAGAAAGGATGTCATCGCCGTCTTCAATATGTTCTACAGAAAAGCCCCGGAGAACAACAACTGGGCGGTCGTGAGCGGCATCGAGGAAGCCATAGAATGCATCCGGAACATCGGCAAGGCCGAACCGGAATTTTACGAGAAGTTCCTTCCGGGTGATGAATATGCCGAATTCCGCAAGTACCTGTCAACGTTGAGGTTCACAGGCAATGTCTATGCGATGCGCGAGGGCGAGATCGCTTTCCCGAACCAACCGATCATCACAGTGGAGGCTCCGCTGATCGAAGCCCAGATCCTTGAGACTCCCCTCCTCTGCATAATGAACCACCAGATGGCCGTGGCCACAAAGGCCTCAAGGGTCTGCCGCGCCACCAACCGTCCTGTCAGCGAGTTCGGATCACGGCGCGCTCACGGCCCGTGGGCTGCCACTTACGGAGCGAAGGCCGCGATCATAGCCGGATGCGCCAGCACCTCAAATATCCTGACCGGAGTCCTCAACGGAGTGCCTTCCACCGGCACGATGGCCCACAGCTTCGTCACCTCCTACGGCAGCACAGTCGAAGGCGAGCACAAAGCCTTCGTGGACTACATCAACACCCACCGAGGCGAGAACCTCATCCTGCTCATAGACACCTACGACACCCTTAAATGCGGCATTCTGAACGCGATACGCTCTTTCAAGGAATGCGGCATCGACAATGAATATCCCAACGGCTACGGCGTGCGCCTTGACAGTGGCGACCTCGCCTATCTCTCAGTCAAAGTCCGCAGGATCCTTGACAACCACGGACTTACGGGCTGCAAGATCTTCGCCACCAACTCCCTTGACGAATATCTCATCTCGGATCTTGAGCGCCAGGGAGCCTGCATAGACTCCTACGGAGTCGGTGACGCCATCGCCACCAGCAAGGCCGCCCCATGCTTCGGCAACGTGTACAAACTCGTCCAGATAGACGGCCGTCCGGTCCTGAAACGTTCCGAGGAGAGAATCAAACTGATCAACCCGGGATTCCAGATCACCTACAGAATCACGAAGAAAGACCCTGATCTCGGTGACATCTACAAAGCCGACGTGACCTGTCTGCGAGGAGACACCCTCTCCCAAAGGATCGAGGCCGGCGAGACCTTCACCATCTACGACGAGCAGGACCGCTACAAGTACAAGATATTCCAGTCCGGTGAATATTCCTGGAGGCCACTTCAGCATCAGGTGATCAAGGACGGTGAGAGATGCGCCGAAAGCCACACCCTGCAAGAGAAAAAGGCCTTCTACAACAACACCTTGTCACATTTCAGTCCGTCCGAGAGACGCCTCATCAACCCGCACTACTACAAGGTTGACATCTCAGACGACCTCCTGAACACCAAACTCGAGATCCTCGACACCCTCAACAAAGAGATCGAGGCGTTCAGCATTGACTGATGGCCCAGCCATTGTGTCATCGACGACCAGAACACCACCCTCGAGACCAGGCTGGCGGCCATCGAGGCCGCCGTCAAGGGAATGCCTGACTACGGCAGCAAGTTCGATCTCATCGTGGCGTCCCTCGACGCGATCAAGGGGCAGGCCGAGGCTCTCGGCACCGGCCAGACCGGCATCGCCACGCAGATAGCCGGCGTGACCTCCGCCATCAACGCCCTCGTCGACCAGGTGAAGGACGGCGACACCGACGCGGCCGCGGCCCTCGCGCAGATCATCCAGAAGCTCGAGGAGCTCAAGGGCAGCATCGGCGGAGGCGGCACGACCCCTTCCCCTGTCGAATATGTGGACCTCGGCCTTCCGAGCGGCCTGAAGTGGGCCAAGTGCAACCTCGGCGCGCCGAAGCCGTCCGAGCCGGGCGACCACTACGCCTGGGGCGAGACCGATCCGAAGGCGGAATACACTTGGGCGACCTACAAGTGGATGCAGGCCGGTCAGTCCGAAGCGAAGTACATCACGAAATACACCATCGCCGACGGCGAGACCGGGGGCATCTGGTATGACTCCTCCGGCGCCTTCATCGGCGACAACAAGACCGCCCTCGTCGCGGCCGACGACGCAGCCACCGCCAAGCTCGGCTCGCCGTGGCGCATGCCGACCATTGATGAATTCCAGGAACTGATCGACAAATGCACCTGGACCTGGACCACGCAGGACGGCGTGAACGGCTATCAGGTGGACGGCCCGAACGGCAACGCCATCTTCCTTCCTGCCGGCTACCTCGTTATTGGTTCCTACAGAGCGGGTTACTACTGGTCGAGTTCGCTCAGCACGACCGAAAGCGATTGCGCCTACAGCCTCGACCTCAATTCGGACCGCTACTTCATTGCCAGAACCTACCGTTACTTCGGGTGCACGGTTCGTCCAGTCCGCCCATAAATTTGTCCTGCTCCCCGCGGGCATGACGCAATAGAATCAATATGACTCCCTTCCCGCCAGCCCCGCCGCTGGCGGGATTTATTCATGTTCGTCCGGCACGAACACACACTAAAGGGCGCAAGTCCCCCAAACCGCCCTGATTGTGGGAAGGATACAGCCAAAGGCAAGGGTGTTCGCCGCGAGACGGGATCTGAGGGAAGCCGGCGGCAAACATCTGACGGACATGTTCGTCCGGCACGCACACTCATGGCAGCCACATAGAAAGTTTTTGAGATCATTTTTATCTGTTCGGATAAATGTTAAGATAATATTATCATCTCTTACATTTGCACCAGCAAGTT
>OHJH01000132.1_pt1 | contig 14037 bp, 14 predicted proteins | sample 1568471 | NCBI WGS metagenome assembly OHJH01 (sample SAMEA3879546, study PRJEB24766) | human gut metagenome | biome: human-associated habitat; feature: feces | place: USA | collected 1985/1987 | reverse complement strand
CAAGACTTCCCACATAGGCTGTGGCAAGATAACGTCCACCGGGCAGCTTCTGCCGGAGGTGTCCGGATTCCATGAATAAAGCGATCACTTCCACTACAAGCAGTGGCAGGATGATGACCTGCAGACATCTCTGTCCTCCACAGTTCAGCAAAACTGCGGCAACAAACAATACCAGCCACTCCAGAAAGGTCTTCCGGGTCATCTGCCGGTTTTCTTTTAATTTCAGGTAAAACAGGATATTGAAAAACAGAAAAATGCCATGAAACACATAATACTCTGCAAATAGGAATAAAAGCAGCGCTACAAAAGGAACCATCTGCCCCTCATTGCGAAAACCGTTGATTGGCAGCGCACACAATACCAGCAATGCCGTAATTGATGCCGGTCTGCTCAAAGATAATTTTCTCAGAAAAAAATAAAATATCCCCAGCAAAATCGCACCCAATAGAACGCAGGTAATCCCCGCCGCCGTCTGCATGCTGCCGGTGATACCGTAAAATACGGCTGCAACCGTAGGCATTCCAATGATCCGTCTCTCCGTGCTGGAGATCCAGTCGTTGGGTGTAATATCCTTCTCCACCCAGATCTCCCGGGCCAGCAAAGCCTCTGACAGTGAAAACAAAGATCACGGAACTTCTACAAATAGAATATCCCGTTTTCCAGGGCGGTATGGCCTGGGTGGCAGAACATAAGCTGGCGGCAGCGGTATCAAATGCCGGAGGCTTAGGTATCATCGGTGCCGCTTCCGCTCCGCCTGAGGTTGTCCGGGAGGAAATCCGTAAATGCAAAGAACTGACTGACAAACCCTTCGGCGTGAATATCATGCTGCTCAATCCCAATGCGGAGGATGTAGCGAAGATTGTCGTGGAAGAAGGAGTAAAAGCGGTAACGACTGGTGCTGGAAACCCGGGAAAATTCATGGAACTGTGGAAGAATGCCGGAGTGAAAGTCATTCCGGTGGTAGCCAGTGTGGCTATGGCGAAGATGATGGAGCGTGCCGGAGCGGACGCTGTGGTGGCGGAAGGCATGGAAAGCGGTGGACATATCGGTTCCACCACGACCATGGCACTGGTTCCGCAGGTAGTGGATGCGGTATCTATCCCGGTGATCGCAGCTGGAGGTATCGCCGATGGCAGAGGAATGGCGGCGGCTTTTATGCTGGGAGCGGAAGGTATCCAGATGGGCACCCGGTTCGTCGCATCAAAGGAATCCATCGTCCATGAAAATTATAAGAATCAGATCATCAAGGCAAAGGATATTGATTCTGTAGTGACGGGAATGTCTACCGGACATCCGGTGCGTTCTTTACGTAATCAGATGACCAGGGAGTATCTAAAGCTGGAAAAAGAGAATGCCGATTTCATGGAACTGGAAAAGCTGACACTGGGATCTCTCAGGAAGGCAGTGCAGGACGGAGATATCGTAAACGGAACACTGATGGCGGGACAGATTGCAGGCTTGATCCGCAGAGAACAGACCTGCCGTGAGATTATTGAAGAAACAGTACAGCAGGCGCAGGAGTGCATAGCGGCACAAGGACAGCATAAATAAAATATAGCGACAGGTAACCGCTGACAACAGATTTCGAACAGCGACAGGCGGCGTAGTTATATGGAAAACGGCGCATTATAAAAAATGTGCTGTAACCGAGGAGAACAATAGCATCACATAGTAATTAGGAGAAGACAAAATGAGCAGGATCGCATATTTATTCCCAGGACAGGGCTCCCAGTACATAGGAATGGGCAAGGAGTTCTATGATACTTACCCGGAAGCACAGGCGGTATGGAAGCTGGCAGACAAGGTGCTCCAGAATCTGTATTGGCAGGATAAGCGGGAAGTACAGGCGGAAAGCGGACATCCGTACTCCATGGAACAGCTGACCTTTGAAGAAAATCCTTATATCAACATTACGGAATACACACAGATCGCCATGCTGACCATGGAAGTGGCAATTCTGAAAGTATTGGAGGCAAAAGGACTGAAAGCGGAGATGGCAGCAGGCTTAAGCCTGGGAGAATATGGGGCGCTGGCTGCCGCTGGTGTGATGGAGCTGCCGGATCTGTTCCGGATCATCCGGATGCGTGGTATCTATATGCAGGAGGCCTATCCGGAAGGCGGAGCCATGGCAGCAATATTAGGACTGGACGGAGATACCGTGGCAAAAATCTGCGGACAGACAGCAAAAGAAACCGGCAAAGTCGTCTCGGTGGCAAATTATAACTGCCCGGGGCAGATCGTGATCACCGGAGAGGCAGATGCAGTAGCAGCAACATCGGAAGCGCTGAAAGAAGCAGGTGCAAAACGCTGTGTACCCTTAAAGGTCAGCGGACCATTCCATTCAGCTTTGCTGAAAACTGCGGGAGAACAGCTGGCAGAAGAATTGAAAAGCGTCAAGCTGTCAACCCCCTGGATTCCTTACGTGTCTAACGTAACAGCGGATTATGTGACAGATGCGTCACAGGTTGCGGAACTGCTGAAACAACAGGTATCCAGTCCCGTTCAGTTCACCCAGAGCGTAGAGCGGATGATCGCAGATGGCGTGGATACTTTCATAGAGATCGGTCCGGGGAAGACACTCAGCAGCTTCGTACGGAAAATTGACAGAAATGTCAAAGTATGCAATATCGAGAAACCGGAGGATCTGGACCGGGTGATGGAGGAACTGGCATGTTAACAGGAAAAAGTCTGACAGGACAAGTTGCTATTGTCACAGGGGCATCACGGGGCATCGGAAAAGCAGTGGCACAGGCACTGGCAGCAGAAGGAGCCACGGTGATCATTAATTATAACGGCTCTGCAGAAGCAGCGGAAGCGGTGGCGGCGGACATCCGAAGCCAAGGCGGCATGGCGGAGGCTGTGAAATGCAATGTTGCAGATTTTGCAGAGAGTGAAGCCTTTGTAAAGGCAGTAACAGAGAAATACGGCAGAGTTGACATCCTTGTCAATAACGCCGGGATCACACGGGACAATCTGATCGTGCGGATGACGGAAGAAGAATTCAATGCAGTCCTGGATACGAACCTGAAAGGCGCATTTCACATGATCCGGCATCTGACGAAGACCTTTATGAAGCAGAGATATGGGAAAATCATCAATATCTCTTCTGTCAGTGGCATCGTCGGGAATGCAGGGCAGGCTAATTATTCCGCCTCCAAGGCGGGACTGATCGGTCTGACGAAAAGTGTAGCGAGAGAACTGGCATCCCGGAATGTCTGTGTGAATGCCGTGGCACCTGGATTTATCCGGACAGATATGACAGATAAGCTTCCGGAGGCGGTACAGGATAATGCGGTTGGACAGATCCCGCTTAAGAAAATGGGAAGACCGGAGGATGTCGCACAGGCGGTTCTGTTCCTGGCAGGAGATGCCTCGGACTATATTACCGGCCAGGTGCTGTGCGTGGACGGCGGTATGGCAATGTAAAAAATACCTCCGGCAACAGTAAAGCAGAATAGAAAATATGTCCGCTAACAGTACAGCAGGATAGAAAATAAGTCAGGACGCGAGGGAGTATATCACGTATGGGTAAAAATAGAAGAGTTGTAGTAACAGGCATGGGAGCTATCACTCCGATTGGAAACAGCGTAGAGGAATTCTGGAATGGTATCAAAGAGGGCAAGACCGGATTCGGTCCTATCACTTATTTTGATACTGCGGATTACCGTTGTAAGTTGGCGGCGGAAGTGAAGGATTTTGATCCCGCACAATATATGGACAAAAAATCCGCCCGCAGAATGGAGCAGTTCTGCCAGTTTGCTGTGGCGGCTGCCGGACAGGCCATCTCGGATGCGGGTCTCGACATGGAACAGGAAGATCCTTATATGGTGGGCTGCAGTGTAGGAAGCGGCATCGGAAGCTTACAGGCCATGGAGCGGGAATATGACCGCCTGAAGGAAAAAGGCCCCGGCAGGGTAGGCCCCATGCTGGTGCCTCTGATGATCTCTAATATGGCAGCAGGCAATGTCAGCATTGCCTATGGGCTGAAGGGCAAGAGCCTGAATGTGGTTACTGCCTGCGCAACCGGTACACATTCCATCGGAGAAGCATACCGTACGATCCAGTACGGTGATGCGGATGTAATGATAGCGGGAGGAACGGAAAGCTCCATTACCCCCATCGGAATTGCCGGATTTTCAGCACTGACAGCGCTGTCATTTAGTGAGGATCCGGAACGGGCATCCATTCCTTTTGACAAGGAGAGAAACGGCTTCGTCATGGGAGAGGGTTCCGCTATCGTGGTACTGGAAGAGCTGGAGCATGCAAAGAGGCGCGGGGCGAAGATCTATGCGGAACTGACCGGCTACGGCTGTTCTTCGGATGCTTATCATATTACATCCCCTGCGGAGGATGGCAGCGGAGCAGCCACCGCCATGCTGAATGCCTTAAAAGACGGCGGGGTGGCACCGGAGGAGCTTACTTATATTAATGCCCACGGAACCAGCACCCATCATAATGACCTGTTCGAGACCAGAGCGATCAAGCTGGCATTTGGAGAACATGCATATGACCTGAAGATCAATTCCACCAAATCCATGGTGGGACATCTCCTGGGAGCGGCAGGAGCAGTGGAGTTTGTCACCTGCGTAAAAGAAATTCAGAAAGGCTATATCCACCGCACCGTGGGACTGCGTGAGACGGAGGAGGAACTTGATCTGAATTACTGCCGGGACAGCTACAAAGAAGAGGTGCCTTATGCATTGACCAATTCGTTGGGCTTCGGTGGACATAATGCGAGTCTGCTGTTGAAGAAGTACATAGAATAACCGCAGCAGATGTTCAAGACACAGGATAGAAGGCAGAGCATCAACGAGGACGATTGCAGAATGCGAGGAAGTAGTTGATACGACAGCATTCGCGGAACGGAGGAACAATGTCAGTTTATAACACCCAGGAAATCATGGAGATTCTGCCCCACAGACATCCCTTTCTGCTGATCGATACTATCGAGGAGCTGGAGCCCGGTGTTCGGGCAGTGGGACGAAAAAATGTGACCTTTAACGAACCGTATTTTGCCGGGCATTTTCCGGGGAATCCGGTGATGCCGGGCGTGTTGATCATGGAAGCACTGGCACAGACAGGGGCGGTAGCAATTCTGTCTCTGCCGGAGCATCGTGGCAAGACTGCTTATTTTGCCGGGATCGATAAGGCAAAATTCAAGCAGATGGTGCGCCCCGGAGACACCTTGGAGCTGGAGACCACCATTATCCGCAGTAAGGGACCGGTGGGTGTCGGGGAAGCGATCGCCACGGTAAACGGAAAACTGGCGGCGAAAGCAGAACTTACCTTTGCAGTAAAATAAAAATAGTCTGCGGAAGTTTTTTATGAGTGGGACAGAGAGATAAGAGTGACGCAGAATAAGAGGTGCAAGTATGGGAAATGTAACGATAGAAACAGAGATCAAATGCCCGAAATGTAAGAAAATGATAAACAGAGACCGGGCAGCGAAAAATAAATATGTCTGCTATGAGTGTGGTTATTATTTCCGGGTGAAGACCCACAACCGGATCCGCATGGTGGCAGACCGGAAAAGCTTTCAGCCCTGGTTCGAGGAGATAGAAGAGAGCAATCCACTGAAATATGAGGGCTATGAAGAAAAGCTGTCGGAGGCCAGGGAAAAATCCGGCGTAAAAGAAGCTGTGACCGTAGGTGAATGCGAGATCTACGGGGAAAAGGCTGTGATCGGCATCTGCGAATCCAAATTTATGATGGGCAGTATGGGTCATGTGGTCGGCGAGAAAGTCACCCAGGCAATTGAAAAGGCGACAGAATTGCGGCTGCCTGTATTTTTGTTCTGCTGTTCCGGCGGTGCGAGAATGCAGGAGGGAATCGTGTCACTGATGCAGATGGCAAAAACCTCCGCAGCGATCAAACGGCATGGAGAAGCAGGACTTCTCTATGCGACTATTTTGACAGATCCCACTACAGGTGGTGTAACGGCCAGTTTTGCCATGCTGGGAGATGTGATCATGGCGGAACCGGGAGCCTTGATCGGCTTCGCAGGACCGAGAGTTATTAAGCAGACTCTGGGACAGCGCCTCCCTGATGGCTTCCAGACAGCGGAATTTTTGCAGGAGCATGGTTTTGTGGACGGTATCGTCCGCCGGGAGAATCTGAAGAAGACCTTATATTTCCTGATCACGACGCATCGGTGCAGTGAGGGGAATTATGCGGATTTTAAGAAAAATTTTGACTTCCATTTTGAACCTACGGAGATCGTGAAGGAACGGTCAATACTGACACTCCCCAGAACGGCATGGGAAAAGGTCAAGACCGTCCGGAGAGTGGACAGACCGGCAGCGACCGACTATATTCCCTACATTTTCGATTATGTAGTGGAGGCTCACGGCGACCGTTATTATGGGGATGATAAAGCACTGGTAGGTGCGGTGGCATTCCTGGACGGGCAGCCGGTGACAGTGCTGGCAGATGTGAAGGGCAAGGATTTTGCGGAGTGTGCCAGACGCAATTACGGTATGCCCATGCCGGAGGGGTATCGTAAGGCACTGCGTCTGATGAAGCAGGCGGAGAAATTCAACCGACCCATTATCAGCTTTGTAAATACGCCGGGAGCTTTCTGCGGCGTGGAGGCGGAGGAGAGAGGCCAGGGCGAGGCCATTGCCCGGAATCTGCTGGAGATGTCAGCCTTAAAAGTACCGGTATTGTGCATCCTTATCGGAGAAGGAGGCAGCGGCGGGGCACTGGCTACAGCGGTAGGCAATGAGGTATGGATGATGGAAAATGCCACATACTCGATCCTGTCTCCCGAAGGCTTTGCTTCTATATTATGGAAGGATGCTGACCGTGCCAGAGAAGCCAGTGAGGTCATGAATATTACATCCGAGGATCTGAAACGCCTCGGTGTGATCGAGCGGATCGTACCGGAATACGGCGGGGCAGACCAAAGTACCGTGGAAGCCATCGGCGGGTATCTCAAGGAACATATCAAGGAATTTCTGCAAAAATATACCGGCATGACCGGTGAACAAATCGCAGAGGAACGTTATGAAAGGTTCCGCAAGTATTAAAGCGGTAACGAGAGGTGATGTGGGATGAAGCACGGAAAAATGATCCTGGGGGAATTACATGCAGATATTCCCGTGATCCAGGGAGGCATGGGTGTGGGAATCAGTCTGTCCGGGCTGGCCGGAGCAGTGGCAGCTGCCGGTGGGATCGGCATCATTTCTACTGCCCAGATCGGTTTCCGGGAGCCGGATTTTGACAGAGATCCCATCGCCTGTAATCTGCGCACTATCGGAAAAGAAATAGAAAAAGCAAGGCAGATCGCAAAAGGCGGTATCGTCGGTGTCAATATCATGGTGGCAACGCAACACTACGAGGATTATGTCAGGGCAGCAGTGCAGGCTGGTACAGACTGCATTATCTCCGGTGCGGGCTTGCCGCTGGATCTGCCCGGAGTTGTGGCAGAGACGGAAAACGGAATGCCCGGGCGCAGCCACCGGACGATGTTAGCGCCGATCGTGTCGAGCCCCCGTGCCCTGTCGGTCGTCACGAAATACTGGATGAAAAAATACGACAGAAAGCCGGACTTTATCGTGGCAGAGGGACCGTTGGCAGGAGGTCATCTGGGATTTAAACGGGAAGAACTGGATGCTTACACACCGGAGAACTATGAGAGAGAACTTACGGCAATGATCCGGCAGGCAGCAGAACTGGGAATTCCACTGATTGCAGCAGGAGGTATTTATGACCGGAGAGATCTGGAGCACTGCCTGTCCCTCGGGGCTGCGGGGGTACAGCTGGGAACCCGGTTCGTGACCACAGAGGAATGTGATGCGGCGGAGGCGTACAAGCAGGAGTATCTCCGGGCGCAGAAAGAAGATATTGTTATTGTGAAAAGCCCGGTGGGAATGCCCGGCAGAGCTATACAGAATGCTTTTCTGGAAAAGGTGGCGGCCGGGGAACGGTTTATGACCGGATGCAGACATTGCATTAAGACCTGCGATCCGAAGACAGCACCGTATTGCATCACCCGAGCGTTGATCAATGCGGCAACGGGAGATGTGGATAACGGACTGTTGTTCTGTGGCAGCAATGCCTGGCGGGCGCAGAAAATAGAAAGAACAGTGGATATCATGGAGGAAATGGCGTGAGGACCATAAGAATCACCGGAACCGGAAGTGCGCTTCCGGGGAGGATCGTTACAAATAAAGAATTGGAGCAGATGGTAGAAACCTCGGATGAATGGATCCGGGAGAGAACCGGTATCGGTGAGCGTCATGTGTCTGTGGGCGAAACGGTTGTGACACTTGCGTCAGAAGCAGCCCGTAAAGCGTTGGAACAGGCAGGAAAAAGAGCGGAAGAGATTGATCTGATCCTGGTGGCAACCTGTTCTCCGGAACAGTATCTGCCCTGCTGTGCCTGCCAGGTACAGGCAGCTGTCGGCGCGGTGAATGCTTTGGCTTTTGATGTGAATGCGGCCTGTTCCGGATTTTTATTTGCCCTGAATACTGCGGATGCTTATCTGCGGACGGGACTTGCGGAAAATGCGCTGGTCATCGGCAGCGAGGTTTTGTCAAAGCTGGTGGACTGGACGGACCGGGGCAGCTGCATCCTGTTCGGAGACGGTGCCGGAGCGGTAGTTGTAGAGAGATGCAGGACGGAGTCCCGGGCGGTGGAATACAGTAACGCTTTGCCGGAGACAGGGAAAGGGATGCAGGAGACGGCGGAGGAGAAACGGATACCGCCAGCAGGCATTCTGGGCCGGGCACTGCACTCCGACGGCACCGGCGGTGGAGTCCTGCAATGTGGAGCGAGAGAATTGACAACCCCGTATGCAAGGGCTTCGGCGGCAAAAACGGACCAAAACCAGACGACGGACAGCAGAGAACCTTATATTCAGATGGACGGACAGGAAGTGTACCGGTTCGCCACCAGACGGGTGCCGCAGTGCATCGAGGAAGCACTGTCAGATGCCGGACTTGCTGTGCCGGATATTGATATGTTCGTATTGCATCAGGCCAACGCACGTATTATTGATGCAGTGGCGAAACGCCTTCATGCGGATCGTGAAAAATTTCCTACAAATCTGGAGAGGGTAGGCAATCTGTCCTCTGCCTCCATTCCGGTGCTGCTGGATGAACTGCACAGGCAGGGAAAGCTGCACCGCGGCGATCGTATCGTTCTGGCGGGATTCGGAGCCGGGCTTACGATTGGGGCTTGCGTGATGACCTGGTAGACGGTATACTGAAAATGATCCGGAGCGCAGGAAGACTGCGGATATGCGTCAGAGAAGGCGGCTTCGGAGGATTGCGGACATACGAAAGAAAAATTCCAGATATCGTAGAGGTAACTATGGGAAAAAGCAACAACCGGATGCTGAACGAATTGCTGGTGAATCTGTTCCATAACGTGATGGACGCAGAGGCAAAGGCGGTCATAACAGACGAATTCAAGGATATTACAAATAATGACATACACATTCTGGAGGCTATCGGTATCGAGGAACCCAAGAGCATGTCCAGGATTGCCGGGGAACTGCATGTCACCGTGGGAACCCTGACCACGAATATGAACAGTCTGGAGAGAAAAGGATATCTCACCCGCAACCGCAGCACCAGAGATAAACGTGTAGTGCTGGTGACCCTGACAGAGAAGGGGAGGAAAGCTTTTTTCCATCACCGAGATTTCCACAGGAAAATGATCCATACGATCATTCGGGATCTGGACGAGGAAGAAATGCAGACATTGATCAAATGTCTGGGAAAACTGGATATATTTTTCAGAGAAGGCAACGAGGAGTGACCGGAGGGATCTGGTGGCTCCTTTTTTGTGTTTACGATGAGCCAGCCTGCTCGATTTTGCGGTGGGACGCACTTGTTTAACAAAATTTTATAAAAATATGAGACGAATCGTATGGAAAATATTGACGGTGCCTTTGCTTTTTTGGTATAATAAATGATACGGATAGTATAAAAACAAAATTGGATTTTACATCTGCAAAGGGTTGGGAAATATGTGAAATTTTGCAGGATATAGAAAGGCATGAGGGTTATGAAGAAAAGTACAAAAGCATGGAGCATGAAGATGAGACTGGCCTTGCTGGTACTGGCGGCACTGGCGTGGATCGCTGTGCCGGTGAGTGCGAGAGCGGAAGGAGAAACAGTAGATACCTGGGATGGTACAGCGATTGCAGATGGGTTTGCCGAGGGAGATGGGACACAGGGAAAATTTCTGGCGCTGTTAACTATATTTGCCATTCCCGTAGCGATCATCTGCTTTTACCCGCTGATCATGGCGCAGTACGGCAGTGTTCCCATGGGAGAGGCCTATCTGTCGATCCTGGCATATTTCCTCTTCGGGATGACCGCCATTGCCATCGGCCTGTTCCTGTCCTCCCTGACGGAGAGCCAGGTCATTGCAGCAGTACTTACTTTTTTAGTATTGTTCCTGGGATATATGATGGATTCCATCTGCTCCATTATTTCCAGCACCGGCAATCTGTTGACAAAGCTGCTACGTTGCTTTGACCTTTATACACCATTTTCCAACCTGTTAAATGGCACACTGGATGTATCTTCTATCGTATATTATGTATCCGTTACGGCACTGGTTCTGTTCCTGACGGTACAGTCCATTCAGAAACGCCGTTACAGCATGTCCGTGAAAAACTTAAGCTTCAGTGCTTACAGTACCGGTATGATCGCTGTAGCGGTAGCGCTGGTAGTAGTGGTTAATATTATCATGGGCGAGATGCCTTCCGGCTGGACAGCAATCGACATGACCAGCCAGAAGCTGTATTCCCTGACAGATCAGACCGTCGACTATGTGAAAAATATGCAGGATGATGTGACAATCTATGTGTTGGTAAATCAGGACAATCAGGATACCACACTGGGGCAGACTTTGCAGAGATACGATGATCTGTCGGATCATATCACCGTGGAATATGTGGATCCCACCGTTAACCCGATGTTCTATACCCAGTACACCACCGGCAACATCAGCACGAACAGCCTGATCGTGGTCAGCGACAAGCGCAGCAAGGTCATAAATTACAGTGATGTCTATGAATCTTCTTACGACAACGGGACATAATGAACTGAGCTTAAGCAACACTTTTACTTCCGCACTGAACAAGGAAAATGTGGATTATGAGACCGTGAATCTGATGGATCTGGATGCTATCCCCGAGGATGCGGCCTGCCTGTTTATCAATGGTGCCACCAGTGATTTCTCTTCCGATGATAAGGATAAGGTGATCGACTATCTGGACAACGGTGGAAAAGTCATTCTGGTGACCGGTTATACCGATGAAAGAGACACCGAATATTGATGCTATTTTAAGCTACATGAATCTGAGCATTGCCAAAGGACTGGTAGTGGAGAATGATTCCAACGGCTACTACAGAAGCCCGTATTATATCCTGCCGACACAGAGCTCTGACAGCTATACCTCAGGCACCTACGGAAAATATCTGTTCCTGCCGTATTCTCAGGGTATCATTGTCCCGGAGGAAGTAAGTACTGACGAGACAGCCACCGGCGATATCACTTATGATGTATTCCTGAGCACCTCTGACAGTGCATTTGCAAAACAGGATGTGAGCAATGCGCAGGACTTCTCGCAGGGTGAAAATGATGTGAATGGTCCCTTCGCATTAGGTGTTGAGGCAGTAAAGACACTGGATGATGGAGATGCGACACTGGTCGTGTACGGTTGTGAGCAGCTGTTCACCGACGATGCCAACTCTGTCGTCAGCGGTGCGAACCTGACCCTGTTCACCAATACTTTCAGTGGAATGGCAGATCATGAGACCTCGGTATCTATTCCGGTAAAAAGCTATGAGGTCTCTAATTTGGTAGTGGATTCCGCACAGATTCTGTTGTTGGGGCTGCTGGTTACCGTGATTCTTCCCGTGGGCTGTATGATCGCCGGATTCGTGATCTGGTTCCGCAGACGGAAGAAATAATTGTGAAAGGCGTGAGTTTATAGATATGAAAAAGAAACAAAGACAGATGATTGGAATGCTGTTGGCACTGGTGGTGCTGGCGGCAGCATTCCTGGGCATCCGCCAGTATAATAAAAATGCATCGTCTGCGACTTCCATCACCGAGGATACACAGGAGACGGTGCTGGATGTAAACTCCGATGATATTACCAGCTTCCGCTATGTATATGAGGGAGAGACCTATGCCTTTGAAAAAGAGGATGAAACATGGTACTATGCGGACGATCATTCCCTGAATCTGAACCAGGACCGGATCAAGGCGATGATCCTGAAGGTGGCACCGTTAAAGGCAGATCAGGTGATTGAGAATGTGACGGATATGTCGCAGTACGGACTGGCAGATCCGGAGCGTACCATTCAGTACGAGACTGCAGATCGCAGCGTGATCATTAATGTCGGTAATCTGAATTCCATGACCAGCCAGTATTACGTTGCATTTCCCTCTGAAATGAAAGTGTATGTCGTGGCCACCAACGTGGTGACAGGCTTCAATTATACACTGGAGGATCTGGTGGAGGTGGAGGAGACTGCTGAAGAGACAGAAAGCACCGAAGCTACAGATACTACGATAACGGAAAGCGAGACAACGGAAACTGCGACGGAGACCGAGAATGTCGAGGCTGAAACCGCAGAAAGTGAAACAGTGGCAACAGAAACTACGGAAACCGTGGAAGCCAAATAAGTATCACAAATAATAAAGACTGCCCCTGCAAAAGAGGCAGTCTTCACTATTGTTAGGGATTCTCACCACGAATGACAATGATGTCATTTAATTTCAACATCGTATCTTTTTGAGGCAGAATGGACAGATCCTCCCGCAGAATGAGGAAGATCGTAACCTGTTCTGCCTCTTCCATTTCTTCCACGGATTTGCCCGCAAAGCGTTTATCTACGAAGATCTCGGCAATCTCATGAATATCTGCCGCTTTAATATTAGAGAGACTGCTTTTGCGCTGGTACTGTTCCACGAAACCGGCACTGATGATACCGGTGGGGATAGCCACGGCACCGACACCGAGATAGGCGATACAGATCGCCATGATCCGGCCAAGCGTGGTGATGGGATAGATGTCACCGTAGCCTACGGTGAGCAGCGTTGACATGCTCCACCAGATGCCGCTGAAAGCATTGCGGAATACTTCCGGCTGGGAATCATGCTCCACGCTGTACATGCACAGACTGCTGGCGAGCATCAGGATCAGGACGATAAATACGGAGGAAATGATCTGATTGCGTTTTTCATACAATACCGTAGTGATGACATTGAAAGAATCATATCGGGCATTCAGGCGGAACAGATGGAAGATTCTCGCCACCCGCAGCATCCGGAAGATGACCATGCCGGACAGGAAGAAAAAAGGTAAAATTGTCAGCAGGTCGATAATGCCGTCGAAGGAGATCAGAAACCGTAGCCGGGAGCGGAACTCGCTTTTATCAGGATATAGATAGTCCGCAGTCCAGATCCGCAGAATATATTCCACACAGAAGATCAGAATAGTGATAACCTCGATCAAGTGAAATACCGGAAATAAAATAGCAAGCTCATCAAAGGTTTGCAGAAAAGTCACCAGAATATTTGCACAGATAACGATAGCAATAAAAATATCAAAGAGTCGGCTCAGACGGTTACTTTTGTCACCGATCTGGATGATGTTAAATACTTTTTTCTTCATGTTGAATCCTCAATGTTTTTTGGGGCAGCGCCAGTGAATGCCTGTGATTCCATCATACGGAGGTGGAAGAGGAAAGTCAAGAAATGCAGTGACAGAATCCGTCAACTTTCTTAAAAACAGTCATATATTATAGTAAATCCAAATACAATGAAAGGATACAAAAATATATGGCTAGATTTACAAATCAGGCACAGCTTCGCTATGGAAATGAGATTACAAACTCCAATATAGCAGTGGGTGAGATCACAGAGGTATTGTCTGCAACCAAGACAGCAGTGCGGGATACCTACGGGCAGAATGAAAATGTGACGTATGTGATCAGCATTGTGAACTCAGGAACTACAGCATTTAACGGAATTACAGTAACGGACAATCTGGGAGAGTATTTGTTT
>OHJH01000131.1_pt1 | contig 14084 bp, 10 predicted proteins | sample 1568471 | NCBI WGS metagenome assembly OHJH01 (sample SAMEA3879546, study PRJEB24766) | human gut metagenome | biome: human-associated habitat; feature: feces | place: USA | collected 1985/1987 | reverse complement strand
ATCACCCGTAAACCCATTGAAGCTGATACGCAGGAACTGGAGGAGAACCGGCGCAGCCGTTCCGCCCACCTGCGCGTGCTGGAAAAATGCTGAGATGCCGGAAGCACCGGCATTGTGAGGAGGAGAGAAACCATGGGTCAGCCAGCATATGATCGTAATGCGGTGCGCCGCCGCAGGGCACCGCAGCCGCAGCGCAAAGCAAACCTGCGGGTAGCAAAGGGCGGCAAGCGGCGGTTGAACCCGCTGCAGGCCGCCGTACATAACGCCATGAATCTGGTGGCGGCAGCACTGCTGGTGGGTTTTGCCATCAGTCTGCTGTGGAGCGAGGCACAGCTGGTGGAGCTGAACGACCAGATCCAGGACGCAAAAGCGCAGCTGGTCAGCGAGCAGAGCCAGTATACCTACTACAACAGCACCCTGAACAGCAAGACCAACATTGCCAGCGTGGAGGAGACCGCAGGGCGGCTGGGTCTGATGAAAGTAGACCCCAGCCAGATCACCTACATCCGCCTGGGCGAAAGCGGCGCACTGGTGCGCCGGGAGTCCACCGTGCGGCAATGGACCGACTTTTTGTACACCGGCGCGGTGAACATTCTGGGCACCGTGAGATAAACGGAAAAAGCGTGCGGCGGCGCACGCTTTTTTCGGTTTATGGACACCGCAGTCTGAATAAATAACAGCGCAGGGCGCGCGGAATGCAGTGCACGCCCCGCAGGAGAGAACCAATGCAAGAACCTTTCCGTAACAAAAAAAGCAGGGGCTACCGCCTGCGTCCGGCTTCTGGACGGGATCGGCTGGACAGCCGGGTGCGGCGGATTTGCAGCCGTCTGGGCATCCTTGCGGTGGTGGTGGCAGCCGCCATCGTCATCCGCAGCCTGTATAATATCCAGATCATCCACGGGGCAGAGTACCGCCAGTACGCCGCCCAGCAGCAGCTGCTGGATACCACCATCAAGGCCACCCGCGGCGAGATCTACGATGCTTCCGGCATCACCCTTGCTTCCACCAGCGTGGTGTGGACCATCTGGGCAGACCCCAGTTACAGCAGCATCCTTTATACCAGCAAGACCAACGATGACGACACCGTGACCAAAACGCTGGACCCCGCCATGTGCGCCGAGGTGAGCCGGGAGCTGACCCTGCGTCTGCTCTCCGGAGACGGCGAAAGCTTGGACAGCGTGGACACTTCCTCGGCAGAGTACCAGCAGCAGTACCAGACCGTTTACGATGCACTTTCCCGGCTGGATTCTGCCTACGTCACCCTTGCCACCAAGGTGAACAACGCGGTGAAGCTTTCCATTGAAAAATACGTCACCAGCTTCAACAAGACGCACAAAAAGGCCACCGATACCTCCCGCAAGGGGCGCATCTCGGTGTCCTCGGAAAAAAGCTTCCAGCGCAACTACCCCTACGGCGCCTTTGCCGCAGCGGTGCTGGGCTTTACGGATGCGGACGGCGTCGGCACCTACGGACTGGAAAAATCCTACCAGTCCACCTTGGCCGGTGTAGATGGCCGCACCATCACCCAGCGCAACGCGGTGGGCAACGCCATTGCAGACGCCAATGCTACCACCTTTGCCGCCAAGGACGGCTCCAATCTGGTGCTGTCGCTGGACGTGAACGTGCAGGAGATCGCGGAGCGGTACCTGAACGAAGCTATTGCAGCCAACACGGTGGAAAACCGCGGCTGCGCCATTGTGATGAACGTCAAGACCGGTGCCATCCTTGCCATGGCCTCCAAGCCGGACTTTGACCCCAACGACCCGCTGAACTACACCGCCAACGAGGCCTACCTCAATGAGCTGGTGCACGCAGAGCCGGAGCTTTACGGCGTCTATAAAAAGGACGCCGACGGCAACTACATCACCGATGAACAGGGCAACAAAATTCTGGACGAGGAAGCGGACTATTCCGGCTACTACCGGGATATCCTGTGGAAGAACAAGGCCATCACCGAGCTGTACTACCCCGGCTCTGTGTTCAAGGTCATCACCTCCGCCATGGGCATCGACTCCGGCGTAGCGACCATGAACACCACCTTTACCTGCTCCGGCGCATACGGTGTTGCCAAGGAGACCTACCACTGCGCCGGACGCAAGGCGCACGGCCTGCTCAATATGGCCGAGGCGCTGCGCAAGAGCTGCAACATCTACTACATCCAGCTGGGGCAGCGCGTCGGCTCGCAGCAGTTCTATAACTACTTCGATGCCTTCGGCTTTACCGCCCGCACCGGCGTGGACCTGCCCAGCGAGACCAACTTTATGCAGTACTACCGCGCCGACCAGCTGGGCGAGGTGCAGCTGGCTTCCTCCTCCTTCGGTCAGGCCATGGCCATCACCCCGCTGCAGATGTGCACCGCCATTGCGGCCACCGTCAACGGCGGGTATCTGGTCACCCCCCATGTGGTGGATAAGATCACCGATGCCAACGGCAACGTCATTCAGGAGATCGGCGCAAACGTGCGCCGTCAGGTCATCAGTCAGAGCGCCAGCGAGGTCATCCGGGAGATGATGGAGTACGAGGTGGGCAACGGCACCGGCGGCGGCAAAAACGCCTATGTGTCCGGCTACCGCATCGGCGGCAAGTCCGGCACTTCCGAGCAGCTGAATATGCACCGCCGCGCCGACGGCGACTATAAAAAGGTGGCTTCCTTCGTGGCAGTGCTGCCCGCCAACGACCCGGAGATCCTCGTCTACGTCATGCTGGATGACCCCAACAACGCACAGACGGACTATTCCTCCATCCTTGCAGCCCCTGTGGCGGGCAATATCATCAGCGAGGTAGCCCCCTATCTGGGCATCGCCACCGACGGCGAGGACCGCAGCGGCACCATCGTTACGGTGCCGAACCTTGTGGGCACCGAGTGGAGCAACGCACAGGTGAGCCTGAACATTCAGGGCTTAAAGCATCAATTGCAGGAGAGCCAGAGCAGCCAGTCCGCTGCCCCGGTCACCTACCAGTACCCCCACGCGGGGAGCAAGGTGCCCTACGGCACCACCATCTACCTGTATACCGATACCTACGAGGGCAGCCGCACCGAGGTGCCGGATGTGACCGGCAAGAGCCCGGACTTTGCCCGCCAGATGCTGAGCGCCGCCGGGCTGAACTGCGTGGTGGAGGGCAGCGGCACGGTGCAGGCGCAAAGCGCCGAGCCCGGCTCCAGCGTGCAGCGCGGCACCATCATCACCCTGACCTGTGGGTAAAACAGCTTTTTCGGCATCCTCGCCCAAGGCTTTCAGCATAAAGCACTGCCGCAAAGCAGTGACGGATGAGGGTGCAGCATTCAATAGAACGAGAGGGGATAGAACAATGGAAAAGATCCATGCAAGCAAGCTTCTGGCAGGGCTGGTGCCTGCCGGAAAACTGACCAGTGACCCGGAGGTGGCACTGGTCACCACCGACAGCCGCGAGGTAAAGCCCGGCTGCATTTTTGTGGCCTTCCCCGGCGAGCGGTTCGACGGCCATGATTTCGCCGCCCGTGCGCTGGAGCAGGGCGCGGAGTATGTGGTAGTCAACCATCCCGTGCCCGGTGTGCCGGAGGAAAAGGCCATCCTTTGCCCGGACAGCTACCACGCCATGATGGTGATGGGCGCAAACTACCGCAGCCAGTACCACCCCAAAATGGTGGGTGTGACCGGCAGCGTGGGCAAGACCACCACCAAGCAGATGACCTATGCAGCTCTGTGCGGCTTTGGCGAGACCATCAAGACCGAGGGCAACCAGAACAATGAGCTGGGAATGCCCCGCACCCTGATGCGGCTGGAAAGCAGCACCGAGTACGCGGTCATCGAGATGGGCATGAGCCACGCCGGCGAGATCGACCGTCTGGCGCGGGCGGCACGCCCGGATGTGGGCATCATTACCTGCATCGGCGTGTCCCATATCGGCAATCTGGGCAGTCAGGAGAACATCTGCAAGGCAAAGCTGGAGATCTGCAACGGTCTGCCGGAGGGCGCGCCGCTGGTGCTGAACTACGATGACCCCTTCCTGCGCAAGGCAGTGCTCCCCGCCCATGTGCGCCCGGTGTGGTTCAGCCTGAGCGATGAAAACGCAGACGTCTGCGCCCTGTCCATCCGGCAGGAGACCGACGGCATGAGTTTTGTGCTGGAAGATCAGGAGCACGGCACCTTTGTGGTGAACATCCCCGCCATGGGACGCCATAATGTGGCAAACGCTCTGGCTGCCTACTGCGCTGCCACCCGTCTGGGGTGTGACGCCAAGAGGGTCATCCGGGGTCTTTCCAACTTTGAGCAGACCGGCCGCCGCCAGAAGGTGGTGGACAGCGAGGGCGTGACCGTCATCGAGGACTGCTACAACGCAAACCCGGACAGCATGAAGGCCGCACTGGCCATGTTCAAGGACTTCCCCTGCAAGCGCCGCTTTGCCCTGCTGGGCGATATGCTGGAGCTGGGCGAGCTGAGCCGCGAAGCACACGAGGAGCTGGGACGCCTTGCCGCCGAGAGCGGGCTGTATTGCCTGATCACCTACGGCGAGCAGGCCAAGCGCACCGCCGTGGTGGCTGCCGCCAAGGGGGTAGAGACCCTGCACGCAGAAAATTACCGCGAGGCCGCCGATGCCCTGCTGGACCGGGTGCAGCCCGGCGATGCTGTTCTGGTAAAGGCCAGCCACGGCATGGCACTGGAAAAAGTGCTGGATATCTTCTACGCAGAGCATAAAGAAGCAGAAGTATAACTATTTGGCGAAATGGAGTGTCTGATTTATGGAGCGTTTCGCCTTGGCAGCGGCGGTGGTGCTGGGCTTTGCCCTTACGGCAGCCCTGTGCAGCCTGTTTGTGCCGCTGCGGCGGGTGCTGGAACGCCGCGAACAACAACAGCCGGTACAGTCTGAGCAGCCCCGGCCTGCACCCCTGCGCGCCCCGCTGTGGGGCGGGCTGTGTGCGGCGGCGGGCACGGTGGCTGCGGTGGGTGTGGGCTGGCTTGCCGCCTGCGTAGGCCAGCCGGAGCTGCTGGGCAGCGAAGGCCGGTTGATGACACGGCTGCTCACGGCGCTGGCTGGGAGCCTTGCCTTTGGGGCAGTGGGTCTTGCAGAGGATCTTGCCCGGATGCGCAGCCCGGCGGCGCTGGGCCTGCGGCGGGACGTGCGGCTTTTGCTGGAAGCACTGGCTGCGGCCTTTGTCCTTTTGCTGCTGCGGGCAGCGGGCTGTCTGCCCCGGGGGCTGGGCGTGCCCGGGGCGGGGTATGTGCTGCTGGGCAGCGCCGTGCCCTTTTTGTGGGCGGTGCTCATGGTGGCGCTGGCTGAGTGTGCCCGCATCGCCGAGCGGGACGAGGGTACGGTGTGCGGCGCGGCCTTTGTGGCTATGCTGGCGCTGATGATGGCAGAGGCCGGCTTGGGCGTGCCCGGGCTGGCGGTGCTGCCCGCCGCGCTTGCCGGGGCGCTGGTGGCACTGCTGCTGTGGGCATTTCCCCCGGCAAGGCTGGGTGCGGGCTGCTGCGGCAGCCTGCTGGCAGCGGGTGCCATCGGCTGCATCCCGCTCAGTCTGGACATGACCAGCCTGACCGTGCCGCTGGCGCTGCCCTTCTGGGCGGCGGGCGGTCTTTTGGCAGCGCAGCTGCTGTGTGCAAAGCACACCGGCAAGCCCTTGCGCTGCTGGGTAAAAAAGCATAAAATGAGCCCGGAGACGGTGTTTCTGTGCAGCTTTGCGCTGAGCGCTGTCGGCTATGTGCTGGCGCTGGCGCTGCTGCGCTGGTGCTGACCGGGCACAGAGAGGGAAGGGAGCGCAGATGGCGACTATCCGCAAAAAACACAGAGCGCCGGTGTCGGTGTTCCAGCGAGACCCGGGCCCGTGGTCCCGGCTGCTGATCGACTGGCTGGCCACGCTGGCCGTTATTATGATCTTTGGGCTGGTGATGCTGTTCAGCGCCAGCTACACCACCGGTTACCTGCGCATGGGCGACAGCTTCCACTACATCAAACAGCAGGCGCTGTGTATGATGCTCGGGCTGGGCTGTATGTTCCTTATGAGCTATGTGGACCACCGTTTTCTGCGCAAGATGGTGGTGCCGGGGTACATCATCGTGCTGGCCATGCTGGCCGTCACCCTGACCATGGCACCCCTGAACGGCTGCCGCCGCTGGATCCGCTTCGGCGGGCTTACACTGCAATCCTCGGAGGTGGCAAAGTTTGAAATGATCCTGTTCAGTTCCCATCTTGCGGCCAAAGCGCCGCAGGTGGAGCGGCTGGACCCGGAGCGCCGCATCCTGCTTACCCCCCGGGAGTGGCTGCGGGTGCGGGTGTGGAAGCAGCTGGTGGTGCCGGTGCTGCCCCTTATGCCGGTGGTCATCCTGCTGGCGCTGGAGCCGCATATGTCCGGCATCGTGCTGACGGTGGCGGTGGTGGGCACCATCCTGCTGCTGTCCGGCAGCGGCGGTGTGCTGACATGGGTGGGTGCCATCACGGCGGGCACCCTGCTGGAGACCCTGCTCTCCCATGTGGACTCTATCCCCTACCTGCAAAAGCGTCTGGACGGCTGGACGCAGGATCTGAGCCAGATGACCGACCAGACCGTGCAGAGCCTTTATGCTATCGGCTCCGGCGGACTGAAGGGGCTGGGGCTGGGCAACAGCGTGGAAAAGCAGCTCTGGCTGCCGGAAAGCACCAACGACTTCATCTTCAGCGTGGTGTGCGAGGAGCTGGGCTTCATCGGCGCAGTACTCATTATCGTGCTGTTCGTGCTGTTCATCGTGCAGGGGCTGCTCATCGCCTATAAGGCGGAGAACCTGTACTGCACCATGGTGGGCATCGGCATCATGGCGCAGATCGCGTGGCAGGTGTTCTGCAATATCGCCGTGGTCACCAACACCCTGCCCAATACCGGCATCAGCCTGCCCTTCTTCTCCTCCGGCGGCACCAGCCTGATTTTGCTGCTGGCAGAGATGGGCGTAATGGTGAACATAGGCCGCAACGGCGAGCGGGTGGCGCAGCAGCGGGAGCAGATGCGTGCCCAGCGGGAAGCAGCCCGCGCTGAGCGGGAAGCAGAGCTTGCCCGCAAGACCATTGATCTGGCTTCTGCCCGCGCAGCCCGCACAGAACAGTAAAACCGCAAGCCCGCCCGGCCGCAGGCCGGGCGTTTATAAGGAGGAATCACCATGCGTGTTCTCATCGCAGCCGGCGGCACTGCCGGACATATCAATCCCGCACTGGCCATTGCCGGTGCTCTGAAAAAGGCCGACCCTACCGCCGAGATCCACTTTGCAGGCCGTAAGGAGGGCATGGAGTACCGTCTGGTCACACAGGCGGGCTACCCCTTCCACCACATCGAGATCACCGGCTTCCAGCGCAAGCTCAGCCTGCACAACATCAAGCGCAACCTCATTACCCTGTGGAATCTGGCGCTTTCCGGCCCCAAGGCCAAGGCCATGATGAAGGAAGTAAAGCCGGATCTCGTCATCGGCTGCGGCGGTTATGTGTCCGGCCCGGTGGTGCGCTGCGCCGCCAAAATGGGCATCCACACCGCCCTGCACGAGCAGAACGCCTTCCCCGGTGTGACCAACAAGCTGCTGGCTCCGGATGTGGATATCGTGTTTGCCGCCGTGCCCGCCGCTGTGGAAAAGCTGGGCGCACCGGACAAGACCCTTGTGGTGGGCAACCCCGTGCGGCCGGAGGTGTTTGTACAGGCCGCGAACCGCGAAGCCATCCGCGCACAGCTGGGCGCGGGCGACCGCACCGTTATCCTGTCCTTCGGCGGCAGTCTGGGTGCACGCCGGGTCAACGAGGTGGTGGCAGACCTCTGCGCTTGGGAGCAGCACGAGCACAAGCCGGTGCTGCACCTGCACGCCACCGGACAGTACGGCGTACAGCTGTTTGAGCAGCTGCAAAAGCAGAAGGATTTTACCCCCGGCGACAGCCTTGTGGTAAAGGAATACATCAACAATATGCCGGAGCTGTTGGCTGCGGCAGATCTCGTCATCAGCCGCGCCGGTGCGCTGACGCTGGCAGAGCTGGAAGCCGTGGGACGCGCCGCTGTGCTGATCCCCAGCCCCAATGTGGCGGAGAACCACCAGTACTACAACGCCATGGAGCTGCAAAAGGCAGGGGCGGCCATGGTCATTGAGGAAAAAGACCTGACCGGCGAAAAGCTGGTGCAGACGGTGGCCGAAATGCTGGCACAGCCCGGCAAGCTGGCCGAGATGGGCAAAAACGCCCGCAGCCTGTCGGTGGACGACAGTCTGGACCGCATCACTGCGGCGCTGCTCAAGCTGGTAAAGACCCCGTGATGCAGACCCGGAATAAACAAGAAGGAAGGTGCGAATGATGCAGCAGAACCGTGACCGCAACGGCAGACCCCGGAACACCAGACCCTATGATCTGAACCGGGATGTGGCGCGCACCTCTGCGCCTTCGCAGGATCATACGCCCCGGAGCACCGGCAGCAGCCGCTACGGCTACAACGGCGAGCCGCTCAGCCGCCCGCCCTCCCGCAGCGCCAACGGCAGTGTGCGCTCCTCCCGGGCAGATAACAGCATCCAGTTCCCAACCCAGCCCCAGTCCCAGACCCGCCGTCCGGCGCAAGGGCAGGGGAGCAATACCACCCAGTACCCCGCCGGCAGCCGCCCGGCGGGCAGCAGACCGAAAAACGCGAAGTCCGGTGGCAAACAGCGCCGCCCGGCAAACAATGCCCGCAGCGGGCAGAACAACCGGAACAACCAGAACCACCCGAACGCGCAAAACCACCCGAACCGGCAGCAACCGGCAGGCAGCCAGAACCAGCGTCTGCGCCCGGCGCAGACTGCCCCGCAGCAAAGCCCTGCCCGTCGGGAAAAGCGCAAAAAGCGCAAGGTGACCCGCGCCACCCTGCGCCGCCGCCGGATACTGCGCCGCCTGACCGCCTTTGCCATGCTGCTGTGCGTCATTGGCGCGGGCATCTACCTGACCATGACCATGCTGTTCCGCATCAATTCCATTCAGGTGCAGACCCCGGACGGCAAGCAGGTGACCGAGATCGCGGGCTATTCCGCAGACAGCATTTTGCAGCGGATGGGCGTGCAGCTGGAAGAGAACATTTTCAGCTTTGAGCCCGGCGAAAAGGCCGCTGTGCTGGAGCAGAATTTCCCGCTGCTGGGCTCCATCAAGGTGATCCGGGACTACCCCAACACCGTGGTGGTGCAGGTGACCGAGGCCGTGCCCGCCTACGCGGTGCAAAACGGCAGTAAGTGGCTTGTGATCTCGGACAAATGGAAGATCCTGTCCGAGGAAAGCACCCAGCCCGAGGGGCTTTGCACCCTGTACGGCGGCAAGCTGCAGGACACCACTCCGGGACAGGGCTTCTGGTTCGTGGACGATGCGGACGCGGCAAGCGCCTCCGGGTCGGAAACCGCCGAAAGTGAAAGCACGGTGAGCACCGAAACCGCCCGCATGGAAGCGCTGCGCACACTGCGCAGCAAGCTGGAAGAATACGGCCTGTCGCAGGATGTGACACGGCTGGAAGTGGCAGACACCGAGCAGCTCGCATTTTTGTATCAGGACCGCATCAGCGTGCTGCTGGGCACGCTGAACGATCTGGATTATAAGCTGGACCGCGCCCGCTATGTACTGACCAACGCCGACGGCAAGGGCTGCGGCCCCACCGATACCGGGCGGCTGGACTTCAGCCATACCAGCGCCAGCAGCACCCGCAAGATCTATTTTGCACAGGGCGAGCCCACCCTGCCCTCCGGCTATGTGGTGCCGCCCAAGGCCGAGGAACCCGCCCCGGCAGAGGACGCCGCCGACAGCACGGAAAGCACCGATGGCGCTACGCCCACAGATACCGCCGAACCGGCGGCTGACGCGGACGCAGAGCAGCTGCCCCTGACCCACCCTGACCGCATGACGGCCAACGAAGAAGAAAACCCCATGTAAAGAAGCTTTTTGGAGGAGACTGTATGAAGCTGGAACAACTGATGGAAGGCGTGCCCTTTACCCTTGTGCAGGGCAGTCTGGATACTGAGATCGCAGATATCATCTACGACAGCCGCAAGGCTGCCCCGGGGCTTTTGTTCGTGTGCATCGTGGGCACCCAGCGGGACAGCCACGCGTTTGCCGCCGACTGTGCCGCCAAGGGGGTCAGCGCGCTGGTCATCCAGCACGATATCGACCTTTCTGCCCTGTCCGGGGTGACCGTGGTCAAGGTGGAGAGCAGCCGCTATGCCATGGCACTGATGAGCGCAAACCTCTTCGGCAACCCTGCCCGCCAGATGACCATGATCGGCGTCACCGGCACCAAGGGCAAGACCACCACCACCCACATGATCAAAAGCGTGCTGGAGGCCGCAGGCCGCAAGGTGGGCATGATCGGCACCAACGGCATCTACTATATGGGACGCCACAAGGACACCGCCAACACCACCCCGGAAAGCTACGAGCTGCAAAAGACCTTCCGGGAGTTTCTGGATGCCGGCTGCGACACCGCACTGATGGAAGTGTCCAGTCAGGGTCTGATGATGGACCGTGTGGCGGGCGTGCACTACGATGTGGGCGTGTTCACCAACCTTTCGCCGGATCATATCGGCCCCGGCGAGCACAAGACCTTTGAGGAGTACCGCAGCTGGAAGGGACAGCTGTTCAAGCGCTGCGATGTGGGCGTGGTGAATATCGACGACGAGAACACCGCCGCCCTGCTGGAGGGCCACACCTGCAAACTGGTCACCTACGGCCGCAGCGAAGCCGCCGACTACCGCGAGACCGGATACGAGCTGCTGCGCACCCACGATTTTCTGGGCGTTGCCTTCCACGTTACCGGCAAGGACGAGATGGACGTCAAGGTGAATATGCCCGGCGAGTTCAGCGTGTACAACGCGCTGGCTGCGCTGGCCGTGGGCAAGGTGCTGGGTCTGCCGGATGCCGCCATCCACGATGGTCTGGGCAAGTGCGTGGTGAAGGGACGTGTGGAGCTGGTGCCCATCAGCAAAAAGTTCACCATCCTGCTGGACTACGCCCACAACGAGGTATCCACCGAGAGCCTGCTTACCACTCTGCGCGCCTACAAGCCCCACCGCTTGGTGGTGGTGTTCGGCTGCGGCGGCAATCGCTCCAAGCTGCGCCGTTACGGTATGGGTGAGATCTGCGCCAAGATGGCTGATTTCTCTATCCTCACCGAGGACAACAACCGCTTTGAAAAGGTGGAGGACATCATCGCGGATATCCGCGAGGGCATGAACAAGGGCAACCCGGACGCAAAGTTCGTGGAGATCCCCGACCGTCTGGATGCGCTGCACTACGCAGTGGATCACGCGCAGGAGGGCGACCTGATCGCCGTCATCGGCAAGGGCCATGAGACCTACCGTGACCGCGAGGGCGTCAAGACGCCATTCCTGGAGCGGGAGCTGCTGGAAGAGTACGCACAGCAGATCGGGCTGGAATAAGAACGCAAAAAACAACGCCGTGTCGAATGTTCAGACACGGCGTTGTTTTTATGCAATGGTTCAGGCTTTCAGCTGCGGGGCCCTGTTCTCCGGCAGGAGGTTGGTCATGCTCTTCAGGCTGATGCCGATGGTGGACAGGTTATGCAGCATGGCAGAGGAGGCCGGCTGCAGGATGCCCAGAGCACCCAGCGCGATGAGGGCGGAGTTGAAGGTGAGCACGAAGCGGTAGTTTGCGTGCACGCGCTTCTGCAGGGAGTTGGCGATGGCCTTGAGCGCCACCAGCTCCTCCAGACTGTCGGCCTTGATGGTCACATCGGCGATCTCGCGGGCGATGGCAGCGCCGGAGTTGATGGCAATGCCAATGTCGGCAGCGGACAGGGCGGGGGAGTCGTTGATGCCGTCGCCCAGCATGATGACGGTGTGGCCTGCGGCCTTCTCCTGCTCTACAAAGCGGGCCTTGTCCTCGGGCAGCACCTCGGCATAGTAGGCGTCCACGCCTACCTGCTTGGCAATGACGGATGCCGTGCGGTCGTTGTCGCCGGTCATCATCACAGCCTTGCGGATGCCTAAGCCGCGCAGGGCCTTCAACACATCGGCGGCCTCCTCGCGCAGCGGATCGGCAATGCAGATGACACCGGCCAGTTCACCGCCGATAGCCAGATACAAATGGGAATATTCCGGCGGCAGAGCGTCGAATTTATCGCTCTCGCTGGTGGGGATGTAGCAGCCCTCATCCTCAAATACAAAGTGCTGGCTGCCGATGACGACTTTCTCACCGGCTACGCTGCTGGCGATGCCGTGGGCCACGACGTACTGCACTTCGCTGTGCATTTCCTCGTGGTTAATGCCCTTCTGGGCAGCGGCCTGCACAACGGCGTTGGCCATCGAGTGGGGATAATGCTCCTCCAGGCAGGCGGCAATGCGCAGCACATCGTCGGCATTGCGGCCGCCAAACGGCACAACGTCCACCACGGTGGGGGTAGCATGGGTCAGGGTGCCGGTCTTGTCGAAGACAATGGTGTCGGCCTTGGCCAGGGCTTCCAGATACTTGCCGCCCTTGACGGTGATGTGGTAGCTGCCGCACTCACGCATGGCAGAAAGCACGGCCAGCGGCATGGAGAGCTTGAGCGCGCAGGAGAAATCCACCATCAGGCAGGAGATGGCGCGGGTGGCGTTGCGGGTGAGCAGATAGGTGACCACCGTTGCGCCCAGACACCATGGCACCAGCTTGTCGGCCAGCACCAGCGCGCGGTTCTCGGTGCTGGACTTGAGCTTTTCGGATTCCTCGATCATGGCCACGATCTTGTCGTAGCGGTTGGAACCGCCCTCGGCCTTGGCGATAAAGACGCACTCGCCCTCCTCCACAACGGTGCCGGCATAGAGGGTGGAGCCCTCTGCCTTGCGCACCGGCATGGCTTCGCCGGTCAGGGCAGCCTGATTCACCATGGCTTCGCCTTCCAGCACGGTGCCGTCCAGCGGGATCATGTTGCCGCTGCGCACGATCACCTCATCGCCGGAGCGTACTTTGGTCAGAGGCACCAGCACTTCGGTGCCCTGACTGCGCACCCATACCTTGTCCACGTTCAGGGCCATGCTGCGGGCCAGATCGTCCAGACTCTTCTTGCGGGTCCACTCTTCCAGCAGAGAGCCCAGATTCAGCAGGAACATGACAGAACCTGCGGTGCCAAAGTCGCCGCGCAGCAGCGAGACGCCGATGGACAAAGCGTCCAGCACCTCCACTTCCAGCCTGCGGCTCAGTACGCAGCGCACACCCTTCCAGAGAAAGCGGATGGAGCGGAAGGCGGTGTAGGCAGCGTCAAGGGGTGCGGGCAGGAACAGCTTGCGCAGGCAGCGGCCTGCCACCAGATCGAACATTTTATCCTGATATTCCCGGTTCAGCCTGCGGCTGTCGGCGGAGGTGACCAGAGCGTCATACTCGGCCACATCGAACTTGTAGCCCGCCAGAACAGCGATGGCAGCGGAACGTCTGCCGGTATAGGTGATGACCACATCGCCGGTGCGCTCGTAAACGGCGGCATGGACAATGGCGTCATGGTGGTTCAGATAAGCTTCCAGCACATCGGCACGGTGCAGGGTCATGCGGACTTTTTCCACATGCACGCGCATCCGGCCCTTGCCTTCATGCAGAATGGTACATTTCATATATCAAATATCCTTCTCTATCTTTTTGCCGCAGCGTCAGGCTGCTATACCCTGCACGCCTGCGGTCCCACTCTCACAAAAAAGAGCCGCCCGAAGGCGGCTCGAAAGCCACACAGGGGCTTTCCATACTTTCAGATACGCCCTGAGAACAAAGGATCACTCAGCGGTCTCTTCGGTGGTCTCCTCGGCGGCATCCTCGATCACAGCAGCCTCGGCTTCAACAGCACGAGCCTCGTTGATGGCCTTTGCATCGGCCAGAATGTCACCGGCCTGCTCCTGCACCTTGCTGACAGTCTCCATGGTGGAGTCCTTCATGCGCAGCACGGCAGCGATGGTCTGGGTATAGACCTTCTTGGCGTCCTTGCTGGACAGCAGCTTGAAACCGGCAGAACCGAACAGAGTGCCGGCGGCGAACAGTGCGATCTTCTTGATATCCATAGTAACTTCCCTACCTTTTCTATTTCCTGTCAGAGGCCCTGCACCGCAGGACCTGTAAGATGAATATACCGGCCCAAAAGCCGGAGAACAGGGTGGACATTTCCCTTCTGTCGAGCCTATTGT
>OHJH01000125.1_pt1 | contig 14189 bp, 14 predicted proteins | sample 1568471 | NCBI WGS metagenome assembly OHJH01 (sample SAMEA3879546, study PRJEB24766) | human gut metagenome | biome: human-associated habitat; feature: feces | place: USA | collected 1985/1987 | reverse complement strand
TGTCAAATCGCAATAGTTCTGGATAAGCATTGTCATATTGCCTTCGCAGTTTTCGGCAATATTGATCGTACCGTTCATGAACACGACCTTTGTGCTCTCCCCTGCCTTTGTCTCCAAGTGGAACCCCTGCGATTCATAGCCCGCTGAGCCAACTGCCGGTGTAGTCAGCGTATAGGTAAAACTATTAAAATTAATCGTAAACTCCTTGGCTGCAATCTGATTTGCCTTCGGTGTTGCGTATGTGCCTATGCCACCACCAGCAGCATTTCTCAGCAATACAACTGTCCCGTCATCCGGAACATTTTTGATTGCCTCTTCCAGTGTCGCATACTCTTGGTCGCCAACTTTGGCAACCGCCGGATCTGTAGCCCAGCTGACGCTGCAGAGGGACAGTGCCATGACCAGCGTCAGAATGGTTGCTAATACTTTTTTCATTGTTCATTCCCCGTTGTTTTAGATTTCCGCAGCCCGCTTCGTTTTAAGCTTGTTAAAACGCCAAAGCAGGAGTACTCCTGCGGATAGTCAGATTATAGCACGGCTGCATAATTTGTCCAGCCCCTTTGTGTAAAATTCCGCATTTTCGTCATTTATGGAATTTGGACCGGGGGAGGGGCGCAGCCCCTCCCCCGGTTTCTCACGGCTCCCGCCGTATCTCCGTTCTCTCCCGGGGCGCGATGGGCCGCATCATGCAGAAATACCGGCTCTCATCCGCCGCGTGGTCCTCCTGTCCCGTGTCCACATCCTCCGGCGCCGTGGTGCTGTACGACAGCCCCGGCACCGTCCGTATGAACGCCCGGCAGTTTTCGAACACATACAGCATGGGGTACCCCTCCCCGTCAAAGCTCATCCGGTAGTGCAGCTGCATCCACCCCGGTATCCGCCGGTTGTCCCCCTTCTCAAAAAACAGTCGGTGCTTCAGCGCCGTCTCATAGATGCTCTCGCCCCGGCTGGCGTCCCAGATGGCCGGGTCCGCCACCCCCCGTATGGTCCGTCCCCGCAGATATGGGTGCTCGTCCTCCATCCGCCGTATCTCCGCGAACTGCCGCTCCGGCGTCCACAGCACGCCCTCGTCCGGCGTTCCCGTGCAGCCGTACAGCTCCAATATCCGGTACACGCACCCGTCGAAGTCCACCGCCCACCAGCCGCAGGAAAAGGGCTTGGCGTACCCGAAGTCGTAGCTTCGGTACACGTTCCACTCCCGTGGGATGTCAAAGGGCCGGATCACGTGCGTCCACCGCCGGTCCGCGTAGTGCGCCGGGTCGTCCGTGAACTCCTGGAACACCTGTCCCGCCAGCACGTCCCACCGTCCCTCCAGCCACGCCGCCCGCAGCTTCGGCGGCAGCGCCTCCAGCTGCCGTATATACTCCGGCTGCCGCGCCAGCAGCGCCCCGTTGTCCGTCACCCGCGCCGGTATGAACGCGTACTCGCCCCCGTTCTCCCCCGGCTCATACCGCCGGTCGATAAACAGCCGCTTGATATACCCATGCCCCGGCCCGCCCGGGTTGCACGTGTAGTAAATGCGCTTGGGAAATCCGTTCACGCCGCGCACGCACGCCGCCAGCTTCCGCATCCACTGCTCCTTCAGCTGCGTGGCCTCGTCGAAAAAGATCACGTCGTACTCCGCGCCCTGATAGCGATCCGCGTCCCGGTCGCAGGCGCAGTACCCGAACTGCAATACGCTCCCGTTCCCGAACACGAACCGTCTCTCCTCCGCCCGGTATACGGCCGTACCCGCCAGCTCCAGCCGCAGCGTCTCCAAATGGTTTGCCTCGATCTCCGGCATGGTCCGCCGCACCAGCAGCATCCGTATCCCCGGATACCGCTGCGCCAGCAGCTTGGCCTTGCACCGCACCGCCCAGCTTTTCCCGCCGCCCCGTGCCCCGCCGAAAGCGACGTACTTCTTTTTGCACCGCAGAAATTCGTCCTGCTTTGCGTTCGGCGTCCCGATGTATATATCCTCCATGTTCTCTCCCCCTTGTCTCTCTTCTCTCCGTGCTTACTCGCTCAGCTCCCGTACCCCCTCTCCCAGCAGCACCTGCACCGTCTGCGCCGCGGTCCCGCCGCCCAGCTCCTTCTCCAGCCCCGCCAGCGTCTGCAATATCCCCGCCAGCTCCTTCAGCTCCTTGGTGCACGCCTCACCTTTTTCCGCCTCCTCGGCCGCCCGCTTCGCGCCCCGCATCAGCGCCCGCGTCATTTCCAGTAGGCACGCCCTGCTCTCCGCCCTGCGCCGTCTCTCGTTCCGGCACCCGCTGACCCAGTTCTCCTTCCGCGCGTGCCGCCCCACGCTCTGCACCGAAACGCCGTATTCCTTCGCCAGCTGCATATAGGTATATCCGCCCGCCTCGTACTTCTCCCGCAGTTCCTCCCAGGGTGCCGCCGTCTTATGCATCCGCCTCACCTCCGACCACCTCATACGCCGCCAGTATCTGCGCCGCGAAATCTGCCAGGCAGCCCCTGCACACGTTCTCACCGCTGATCCGGTAGTATCGCTCTCCCCGCCGCAGCTCTCCGCCGCACAGGTCGCACTGTCCGCACACCGCGTCCGTCCCGTTCTTTCTGTACTTCATATCCGTACCCCCTTATCAAGATCGTCTGCCCCCATCCCCGAAAAGCAAAAAAGTTGCCCGCAAACGGGCAACACCCCCAAAATTTTCCCCCAGCCTTCCCCTTAAGGGTACGCCCCCCTAAGCCTTCCCCCTGGGGTTCGCGGTGTTGAATGACAGGCCGGTGGCCTGTCAGATCCGCGAACCGACCGACCCGCAGGGAGACAGGTGCCCCCACAGGGGGCGGATAAGGTGTAGCCGCGCAGCGGCGTAAAACGCCCCCGTCCCGCCCCGCACCGCCGCACAGAAAAAAGGGCCGGCTCCCGCCGACCCTTTTCTTATGCGCGTTTAGCCCGGAGGCCAGGTCATATCCCGCCCCGCCAGCACATGGAAGTGCAGGTGTTTCACGGTCTGTCCCGCCTGATCGCCGCAGTTGTTGACGATTCGGTAGCTCTCCACGCCCAACTCCCTGCAGATCTTGGCGATGACCTCGAAGCAGTGGGCCACCACACCGCTGTTGTCCGCCGTGATGGCATTGGCGCAGCAGATATGTGCCTTGGGCACCACCAAAAAGTGTACCGGTGCCTGCGGCTCGATATCATAAAAGGCATAGCATTGTTCGTCCTCATACACCTTTTTGCTGGGGATCTCCCCGTCAATAATGGCGCAGAACAGGCAATCGTTCTTCATGGTCGCATCTCCTTTCGCGTATGTTCTTGTTGCTATTTTCTCATAATACAGCGTATTATTTCAGCTTTTCCGCCACGAAATCGTCCACGGCCGCCAGTGCGTCGTCCACCTTCAGCAGGTCGGTGCCGCCGCCCATGGCGCTGTCCGGCTTACCGCCGCCCTTGCCGCCGCACACGGCGGACACGGTCCTGACCAGATCGCCGGCCTTCACGCCCCGCGCCACGGCCTCCTTGCCGCACACCGCCAGGAACGTGACCTTCTCGCCCACGATGCTGGCCAGCACGCCTACCACATGGGGATCCTTGTCCCGCAGGAAGTCGCCCATCAGCCGCAGGGCGTTTGCGTCCAGACCCTGACGGGTGCCGGTGATGACGTGCAGCCCGTCCACGGTCTTGGCGGAGGCCAGAATCTGCTTGGCCTCGCCCATGGACGCCTCGCTCTTGAATTTCTCCAGCGCCTGCCGCAGCGCCTTCATCTCGCTGGCCTGCTGCTCCAGACGCTCCATCAGCGTCTCCGGCGCGGACTTGAAGAACTGGGACGCCCGGTTCAGCAGCCCGCGGCTGCGGCGCATGTCCTCCATGGTGACCTTTCCGGTGGTGGCCTCGATGCGGCGCACACCGGAAGCCACACTGCTCTCGCTCTTGATGCGGAAGGGGCCGGCCTTAGCGGTGTTGTCCAGATGAGTGCCGCCGCACAGCTCCATGGAGAAGTCACCCATGGTCACCACCCGCACGGTCTGACCATATTTTTCGCCGAAGGTAGCCACCGCACCCCGCGCCTTGGCCTCGGCGATGGGCAGTTCCTCGGTGGTAACGGGCAAACCGGACAGGATGGCGTCGTTGACCAGATCCTCCACCTCGTCCAGCTGCTTGGGCGTAATGCCCTCGAAGTGGGTGAAGTCGAAGCGCAGGCGGTCCGGCTCCACCAGAGAGCCAGCCTGATGCACATGGTCGCCCAGCACCTTCACCAGCGCCGCGTCCAGCAGATGAGTGGCACTGTGGGCGCGGCGGATGGCGGCGCGGCGGTCGGTGTCGATGGACGCCGTCACACTGTCGCCCACGGCCACGCTGCCGCTGAGCAACTTGCCGTAGTGCATGAACTTGCCGCCCTTGTTCTTCTGCACATCGCTGACCACGAACTCCATGCCGTCGCCGGTGATCACGCCGTGGTCGGCCACCTGACCGCCCATTTCGGCGTAGAAGGGGGTCTTGTCCAGCACCAGGATGGCCTCCATACCGGACACGATCTCGTCCACCAGCTCGCCCTCGGCCACGATACCCAGCACCTTCGCGCCGTTCACCGTGTCGCGGTCATAGCCCACGAACTCTGTGGCCGGCATGTCCTTGCCGAACTCCACACCGGCCCAGCCCAGATCGCCCAGCGCCTTGCGGGCTTCGCGGGCACGCTCCTTCTGCTGGGTCATCAGCGCCTTGAAGGCATCCTCGTCCACAGTCATGCCCTCCTCGGCGGCCATCTCGGCCGTCAGGTCAATGGGGAAGCCGAAGGTGTCGTACAGCTTGAAGGCGTCCGCGCCGGAGAACACCGTCTCGCCCTTCTCCTTGTGGGAGGCCAGCATCTCGTTATAGATGCGGATGCCGCCGTCGATGGTGCGGGCGAAGTTCTCCTCCTCGGTGCGGATGACCTTGGTGATGTAGCTCTGCTTTTCCTTCAGGTCGGGGTACTGGCCCTCGTTCTCGTGTACCACGGTGTCCACCACCTTGTACAGGAACGGCTCGTTGACGCCCAGCAGCTTGCCGTGGCGGGCGGCCCGGCGCAGCAGGCGGCGCAGGACATAGCCGCGGCCCTCGTTTGACGGAAGAATGCCGTCGCATATCATAAATGTTGCACTGCGTATATGATCGGTGATAACGCGCAGGGATACGTCGCGCTTATTGCTCTCGCCGTAGTGTGCGCCGGTTATCTCGGATACCTTGTGAGTGATGTTCATGACCGTATCGACGTCAAACAGCGAATTTACGCCCTGGCAGACTACCGCAAGGCGCTCAAGGCCCATGCCGGTGTCGATATTTTTCTGTGAAAGCTCGGTGTAGTTGCCGTGGCCGTCGTTATCGAACTGCGAAAAAACGTTGTTCCAGACTTCGATATATCTGTCGCAGTCGCAGCCGACAGTGCAGTCGGGCTTACCGCAGCCGTATTCCGCGCCGCGGTCATAGTATATCTCCGAGCAGGGGCCGCAGGGACCTGCGCCGTGTTCCCAGAAGTTATCCTCCTTGCCGAAGCGGAATATTTTCTCTGCCGGAATGCCGATCTCGTCATGCCAGATGTTCCATGCCTCGTCATCGTCAACGTAGACCGAGGGATAGAGTCTGTTCGGATCAAGGCCTACCCACTGCTCGCTCGTGAGGAACTCCCAGCTCCATGCTATTGCCTCGTGCTTAAAATAATCGCCGAAGGAGAAGTTGCCGAGCATTTCAAAATAGGTGCCGTGGCGCGCGGTGTGGCCGATGTTCTCGATGTCGCCGGTGCGGATGCACTTCTGGCAGGTGCATACCCGGTGGCAGGGGGGCTCCTCCTCGCCCTTGAACCAGGGCTTCATGGGGGTCATGCCGGCATTGATGAGCAGGATGGATTTGTCGTTCTGGGGCACCAGGGAAAAGCTGGGCAGCCGCAGATGGCCTTTGGACTCGAAGAACGACAGGAACATCTCCCGCAGCTCATTGAGCCCGTGATAGGGATGAGACATGGTTCATTACTCCTTTATTTCAAATGTATTTTACTGATTTTCTTCTGTGGGGCACAGGGCGGCGATTTCTTCCTCCAGGGCCCGGTAAAACCGGGCAATGTGCCACCCATCCGCCAGGGCGTGGTGGACCTGGATGGATACAGACAGCTGGGTCATGCCACAGCGCATGAACAGCTGCCCCCAGCTGACCCGGACGTTGCTGTCCGCCGGAGTGCAGGCCGGGTGGGTCAGAGCCGTATAGTTCAGCCACGGCAGGCACGAGGCAAAGATGCAGGGGCTTTCTGCCTGCCGGTCCGTTTCGATGGTGCCGCCCTGCCGGGCCGCCGCCTGCTGCTGGCGGCCCATGGCGATATAGTCTTCGTAGGGGATACGGGCCGTCTCCATACGGCAGTATGCATAGCTGCCGTCTGGCTTCAGCTCGGTGAAGGACACCGGGCATTCGTCGTACTCCACCACCTGGCCGTCCTCAATGCGCCGCCGCAGCTCCGGCACCCGGTTCACCGCCCGGTGAATGACATACAGCATGGTCAGAAAGACAGGCTTGTGCTCCGCCCGCAGCCGCAGCTCCAGAGCCGTCACATCCAGCTGCACGGTTACCCCGGCGTAGGGGAAGGTGTAGCCGCTGAACAGCTGAAACTGCTCCCGGCGGGGGTCACGGTCCATAGAGATCACACGTCGCTCCATATACGCCTCCTAAAACACAAAAACGCCCCGCCCCACATAGGGGCGAAGCGATGCTTCACGGTACCACCCTAATTAACGGCCGGAGCCGTCATCTCAGTCATCCGGTAACGGGGATGGGGCGTGCGGCTCGTCGCCGCCGGCTCAGAGACGGCCCTCTGCCAGGCGTCCGGCGGGCTCACACCATCCCCGTCTCGCTTGCGGCGCATTTTGCGGCAGATTCTTCTCGTCATTGCCTTTATCGCTTGTATTTTACCACAGATCGCGCCGTTGTCAAGCACTTCAAACGGACCTTGGCCGCATTTTTCCGGTGCTGCCCGGGATGTGCTGTACCCCACATCCGGTTTTTCTCTCCTTTTTTCCGAAAAACGGTTGCCGGAACGAGGAAAATATACTATACTATTTGTTTGACGGTGCCGTTGGCACAATTTACCGGAAACAGGACGAACAATATGAAAACAAGTGATTTTAATTATGAATTGCCGCCGGAGCTGATCGCACAGACGCCTATTCAGCGTCGGGACGCTTCCCGGCTGCTGGTGCTGGATAAGAATACAGGCGCATGGCAGCACCGGCATTTTTACGATCTGCCGGAGTATCTTCGGCCCGGCGACTGCCTGATTCTCAATAATTCCCGGGTGCTCCCGGCCCGGCTGCTGGGGCACCGGCTGCCCGGCGGCGGCGCCTGCGAGGTACTGCTGCTCATTGACCGGGGCCAAAAGACCTGGGAGTGCCTGGTGCGTCCCGGCAAGCGTATGCGTACCGGGGCCAAGCTGTCCTTCGGCCACGGAGAGCTGACGGCGGAGGTGGTGGAGGAGCTGCCCGGCGGCAACCGCCTGGTGCGGTTCGACTATGAGGGGATTTTCCTGGAGGTGCTGGAGAAGCTGGGCAAAATGCCCCTGCCGCCCTACATCAAGGAGGAGCTTCAGGACCAGGAGCGCTACCAGACCGTATACTCCAAGGTCAACGGCTCCGCAGCGGCCCCCACGGCGGGCCTGCACTTTACCCAGGAGCTGCTGGAGCGAGTGACTGCAATGGGTGTAAAGATAGGTTACGTTACACTGCATGTGGGCCTTGGCACCTTCCGGCCGGTGAAGGAGGACGAGATCGAGGGCCACGAGATGCACAGCGAATACTGCATCATTCCCCAGGAAACGGCGGACCTGATCAACGAGACAAGGAAAAACGGCGGGCGGGACGGATATTTTCATCTATCCCGGCTACCGATTCAAGGTCATGGATGCTCTGATCACCAATTTCCACCTGCCGGAATCCACCCTGATCATGCTGGTGTCTGCCCTGGCGGGCCGGGAGCATATCCTGGCGGCGTACCGTGAGGCGGTCCGGGAAAAGTATCGTTTCTTCAGCTTTGGCGATGCGATGTTCATTCAATAAGGAGAATCTATGTTCAAAGTCATCAAAAAAGAGGGACACGCCCGGCGTGGCGAGTTCCAGTGCGCCCACGGCGGCGTGGTACAGACTCCGGTGTTTATGAACGTAGGCACCCAGGCCGCCATCAAGGGCGGCGTAGATGCCTTCGATTTACGGGACCTGGGCTGTCAGATCGAGCTGTCCAACACCTATCATCTGCACCTGCGTCCCGGCGACGATGTGGTGCGTCAGATGGGCGGCCTGCACCGGTTCATGCGCTGGGACGGCCCCATTCTCACGGATTCCGGCGGATTCCAGGTATTTTCCCTGGCCAGCCTGCGGAAGATCACGGAGGAGGGCGTCACCTTCGCCAGTCACCTGGACGGTCACCGGATCTTCATGGGCCCGGAGGAGAGCATGCGCATCCAGTCCAACCTGGGCTCGGATATCGCTATGGCCTTCGACGAGTGCGTGGAGAACCCGGCAGAGTACGATTATGCCAAGGCCAGCTGCCAGCGCACGCTCCGGTGGCTGGAGCGGTGCAAGGCGGAGCACGACCGGCTCAATGCTTTGCCCGATACCGTGAACCCCCGGCAGATGCTGTTCGGCATCAACCAGGGAGCGACCTATGAGGACCTGCGGGTCTGGCACATGCAGCAGATCGCCAAAATCGACTGCGACGGCTTCGCCATCGGCGGACTGGCGGTAGGGGAGCCCACGGAGGTCATGTATCAGATCATCGAGGCGGTGGAGCCCTATATGCCCGCCCACAAGCCCCGGTATCTCATGGGCGTGGGCACTCCCAGCAACATCATCGAGGGCGTGGCCCGGGGCGTGGACTTTTTCGACTGCGTCATGCCTGCCCGGAATGCCCGGCACGGGAAGCTCTTTACCTGGCAGGGAGCCATGAACATCAAGAACGCCAAGTACAAGCTGGATGACCGGCCCATCGATCCCGAATGCGACTGTCCGGTGTGCCGCCGGTTCAGCCGGGCCTACATCCGCCACCTGTTCGCGGCGGAGGAGATGCTGGCCATGCGCCTGGCGGTGATGCATAATCTGTACTTTTACAACAAGCTGGCCCAGCGCATCCGCGACAGCCTGGACGCCGGGTGCTTCGCGGACTTCCGCCGGGAGTACAGCGAAAAGCTCAGCGGAAGGATCTGACGGTTCTCTCTGAGCAAGATTTCCGAAAAAACTCGCCTGTCCCCCTTGCAAAAGGGGAGAGAGTTATTGTATAATAACGCTATATTCGTAAAGAAGGAGTTTTTGTCCCATGATTGAATTTGCCTATGCCGCCACGTCCGGCGCTGCCAACCCCTCCGTCGGCGGTATGTCTATCCTGATGATCGTCCTGATGGTCGCCATTTTCTACTTTATGCTCATCCGTCCGGAGAGCAAGCGGAAAAAGCAGGCCGAGGAAATGCGCAGCTCTCTGCAGAAGGGCGACTGGCTGACCACCATCGGCGGCGTGTATGGGCGCATCGTGGCCATCACCGACCGCACCGTGGTCATCGAGACCAGCGAGGACCGGGTCCGCATCGAGTTCCTGAAGTCCGCCATCGGCTCTGTGGGCACCCTGGACGAGCAGGCCGCTGCTGCTCAGCGCGGCAGCCGCAAGTCCAAGAAGGCCGAGAAGCCTGTCGAGACCCCTGCTGAGACCCCCGTGGAGGAGACTCCCGCCGAAACTGAGGCCGAGGGAAAAGACGATCAGGAGTAATTTCTCCGTCATAAGCAGACCTCCCCTGCATACGCTTAGAAAAAGCGGCAAGGGGAGGTCTTTTTATGTCTGTGCTGGGGGCTATCCTGGGAAAACGGACCTGGCTGGGAGCGTGCGCTATTTTGCTGTCGGCGGCAGGTGGCTGCGCTCTGGGGGCGCTGCTGGTGGTGAAGGGGGTGCTGCCGGAAACCGGGACATTGGCCTGGAGCTGCGGCTGCTGGGATCCTTCGCAGGGGCGCGTCTGGCCATCCGGGGCAGGGGAGAGGGGACCCTGCCAGCGGCGTTGGCAGCGGCTCTGGCTGCGTACCCGCTGGCATGGCTGGCAGGCATCGCTCTGGGAGACCCGTCCTTCCGGGAGGGCGGCCTGTATCTGACTGCCGCCCTGTTTGCGGGCGCCGCGGCGGCGGGGCTGATGGGCAGCGGGAGGCCCCGGAAAAAGCGCCGGGACCCCCGCGCACCGATCCGGAAGCCCGCGAGGCGGAAATAGGCCATGGTGAAAATCACGAAAATGCACCGGCGGCGAAAAAACACTTGACGCCGGACTATACAGATCGTGATCATCTGTGAGGGCAAGATATGGGACACGGTGAATGCTCCGCATCCCATATCTTGCCCTTTTCCGCCCGTACAGGGCTATTCGGCGTTTCCCGCTCAGACGGTTTACATAATCCTGTTTACATAACAATTTAACATAACTCACAAACTTGCTTTCACTGCCTAAAAAAGCCTTGCGTCGGCGGTGTTTTTGGCCTATATTAGAGAGCGTCCCTTTTGCTGGGCTAATGGCTTCTATTTGCCCTGCTTGTCTCATAGAATCAGATGAGGTGAGTGCGCAAATGAAGCTGTTTCCCGTAAGGACGCAGGCCCCGAGGCTTCCGGCACTGGTACTGGTGTGCCTGCTGCTGTGCCTGGGTGCTGCACTGGGCTTTGCCGTCTGCCGGGCTGTGCCCCAGCAGGACCGCCAGGAGCTCAGCGATTATCTGCATGAATACGCCCAGGCCACAGCGAATGGCCAAGGGCCTTCGGCCTCGGCGCTCAGCGTGGGCGCGGCCTATTTCCGATATCCGGCGGCTGCGCTGCTTCTGGGCCTTACGGCAGCGGGATTGGTTCTGCTGCCGGTTCTGTCCGTGGTACAGGGCTTTTTTCTGTCGTTTTCCGTGGGCTGCTTCGCCCGGGCATTGGGCCGCGGCGGCGTGTATCTGGCCCTGGCGGCCTTTGGCCCCCGCTGCTTGTTCGTTCTGCCCTGCACCCTGCTTCTGACGGTGCAGGGTTTATCCGCCGCCGCGCACCGCCGCAGCGGACAGCGCACCGGCCTGCCGGATGCCGCCTATTGGCGGCGGGCAGGGCTGTGCTGCCTGATACTGCTGCTGGGAACGGCCCTGGAGCTGACGCTGGCCCCCCGGCTGCTGCAATGGGTCATCGCCCGTGTACTGTAAAAAGAGAGAGGAGGAAACGCGCATGCCTGACTATATCGCTCAATACCGCATCTATCTGGAGCAGGAAAAGCACGCCTCCGCCAACACGGTCAGCTCCTATATCCGGGACGTCACACAGTTTTGCACCTGGCTGCCGGAGGGCAGTGACCTGCGCCGGGTCAAGCCTGCCGCCGTGTCCGATTATCTGACCTACCTGACGGACCGGGGCCGCTCGGCGGCCACCGTTATCCGAAGCGCCGCGTCCATCAAATCGTTCTACAATTACCTGGTGGTTTCCGACGCCATGAAGGCCAACCCTGCTAAGGGCATCGCCGCCGCAAAGGCGGAGCGGAAGTGCCCTCAGATTCTGACGGGCAGGGAAGTGGAGCTGCTCCTGGAGCAGCCCAAGTGCGTGGACGAAAAAGGGTTCCGGGACCGGGCCATGCTGGAGCTGCTGTACGCCACCGGCATCCGGGTGTCGGAGCTGATTGCGCTGAATCGGGAGGATGTGAATCTGCAGGCGGCGTTTCTGCGCTGCGGCGGTGAAAAACGAGAACGGATTATCCCGCTGTATCCCCGGGCGGTGAAGGCTCTGCGTGACTATATCCAGACTGTGCGTCCCCGGCTGGCGGGCCAGGAGGAGCCGGCACTGTTCGTCAACATGAACGGCCAGCGCATGACCCGCCAGGGCTTCTGGAAAATCGTGAAATATTATCAGGGGAAGGCGGAGATCACCAAGGACATCACGCCCCACACCCTGCGCCATTCCTTTGCGGTGCATTTGCTGGAAAACGGGGCGGATCTGCGCTCCATTCAGGAAATGCTGGGCCATGCGGACATCTCCTCCACCCAGATCTATGCGCAGATTGTCAAGCAGCGTCTGCAGGATGTCTATCACAAGGCGCATCCTCTGGCCTGACGTCTGAATCAGCACAGCGCAGTTTTTTACTGTGCTGTGTTGCTTTTTACACGAACATTTGTTATAATAAGACGATTACACGGTGGAGGAGCGGCTATGCGCATATTAGGCATCGACCCCGGTGTGGCCACGGTGGGCTTCGGCGTCATCGAGACCCAGGGGGGCCGGCAGCAGATGATTCAATACGGGGCCATTACCACGCCGGCGGGCCAGCCGCTGGCTGCCCGTCTGGTGCAGATCGCCCAGGATATGGAGACGCTCATCAACCGGTTCCGGCCCGACGAAATGTCCATCGAGGAGCTGTTTTTCAGCAAGAACATTACCACCGGCATCGCCGTGGCCCACGCCCGGGGCGTTATCCTGTATACCGCCCAGCGGATGCACCTGCCGGTATATGAATACACTCCCATGCAGATCAAGCAGGCGGTAGTGGGCTATGGCCTGGCCGACAAGCACCAGGTCATGGACATGACCCGGCGGCTTTTGAAGCTCAAGTCCATTCCCCGGCCCGACGACGCCGCCGATGCGCTGGCCATCGCCATGTGCCGCGCCCGCAGCGCCACCAGCCTCCTGCGGCAGAAGGACCCGGATGTAAAGGAGACCGTCTGATATGTTTTACTATGTAAACGGCACCGTGGCCGAAACCGGCCCCAATCTGGCCGTCATCGACTGCGGCGGCGTGGGCTATGCCTGCGCCACCACCAACTATACCCTGTCCCAGCTGAAAAAGGGTGAGCGCGCCAAGCTGTATACCTATCTTCATGTCCGGGAGGATATTTTCGAGCTGTATGGCTTTTCCTCCCAGGCGGAACTCAATAGCTTCAAGATGCTCATCGGCGTCTCCGGCGTAGGCCCCAAGGCGGCGCTGGCGGTGCTGTCGTCCACGTCGCCCCAGAATCTGGCCCTGTCCATCGTTACCGGCGATGAAAAGGCCCTGACCGCCGCCCCGGGCATCGGAAAAAAGATCGCCCAGCGCATCATTCTGGAGCTGAAGGACAAGCTGGCCAAGGATCAGAGCAGCTTCTCCGCCCAGAGCAGCGGCGCGATTCCCGTGGTCCTTCCCGGCGACAAGGGCGGCGAGGCCGCCGCCGCGTTGGCGGTGCTGGGCTACGGCTCTCAGGAGATCGGCCTGGCCCTGAAGGGCATCGACATGGACGCCCTGCCCCTGGAGGAGATCATCCGTCAGGCTCTGAAAAAAATGGTGCGGTAAGGAGGCGGATGCATGAGCATTGACTTTGGAACGGACATCTACGAGGAGCCTCTTGTATCCAAGAGCTTCCTGCCGGAGGACAGCGGCGAGCTGTCCCTGCGGCCCCACACCCTGCGGGAGTACATCGGCCAGCAGAAGGCCAAGGAGAACCTGTCCATTTTCATCGAGGCGGCCCGCCGCCGGACGGAGCCTCTGGACCATGTGCTGCTCCATGGCCCTCCGGGCCTGGGCAAGACCACGCTGGCAGGCATCATCGCCGCCGAGATGGGGGTGAACATCCGCATCACCTCTGGCCCCGCCATCGAAAAGCCCGGGGACCTGGCGGCGCTGCTGACCAATCTCAGCGAAAACGACATTCTGTTTGTGGACGAGATCCACCGGCTGAACCGCTCCGTGGAGGAGATCCTATACCCGGCCATGGAGGATTACGCCATCGACATCATCATCGGCAAGGGCCCGTCGGCCAACTCCATCCGGCTGGACCTGCCGAAATTCACCCTCATCGGGGCCACCACCCGGGCCGGACAGCTGTCCGCCCCCCTGCGGGACCGCTTCGGTGTTACCCTGCGGCTGGAGCTGTACACGCCGGAGGAGCTGGCCCTGATCGTCACCCGCAGCGCCGGTATCCTGGGTGTTCCCATCCAGCCGGAGGGCGCCATGGAGATCGCCCGCCGGTCCCGGGGCACGCCCCGCATCGCCAATCGGATGCTGCGGCGGGTCCGGGACTTTGCCCAGGTGAAGGGCGACGGCACCATCACCCGCAGCATGGCGGACCACGCCCTCCAGGCCCTGGAGATCGACTATCTGGGTCTGGACCCGGTGGACCGCCGGATGCTCCGGGCCATCATTGAGAACTACGGCGGCGGCCCTGTGGGACTGGACACCCTGGCCGCCACCATCGGCGAGGAATCCGTGACTCTGGAGGACGTGTACGAG
>OHJH01000123.1_pt1 | contig 14434 bp, 12 predicted proteins | sample 1568471 | NCBI WGS metagenome assembly OHJH01 (sample SAMEA3879546, study PRJEB24766) | human gut metagenome | biome: human-associated habitat; feature: feces | place: USA | collected 1985/1987 | reverse complement strand
CCTTTACCAAGGCGACGACGGATGACAACAATCAATCAACCAAAATACCCGCAGCGCGTGCGTAACGAGCTACGTTTCCGTGAGTTAAGCGTGCTGCGCGTTGAGCGTATCGGCCAGGCGTTCCAGCGGATCGTGCTGGGCGGCGAGGCGCTCGACGGTTTTGTTTCTCAGGGCTTTGACGATCATACCAAACTGTTTTTCCCACAGGCGGGCAGCGTATTTACGCCGCCGCAAGTGACCGACGAAGGCATTAACTGGGGCGAGGGAGTGCGCCCGGCGACCCGCGACTACACGCCGCTGTACGATGCCGAACGCCACGAGCTGGCTTACGATTTTTATATCCACGATGGTGGAATAGCCAGCCGCTGGGCGCTGGAAGCACAAGTGGGCGATACGCTGGTAATCGGCGGGCCGCGCGGCTCGCTGGTGGTGCCGGAAGATTATGCCTGGCAGCTCTACGTTTGCGATGAGTCTGGTATGCCGGCGCTGCGCCGTCGTCTGCTCGGATTACGCCAGCTGCCGGTGGCGCCGCAGGTGACGGCCATCGTCACCATCGCGGAGGCTTCGTATAAAGATTATCTGGCGGATTTAGACGGCTTTAATATCGAATGGGTGGTCGGCCACAACCCGGCGTTCGTTGCCGAGCGCCTAGCGCAGGTCAAGGTGCCGTCAGAAGATTATTTCATCTGGCTGACCGGAGAAGGCGCGGTGGTGAAATCGCTACTGGCGCGCTTTGAGGAACCGAGTATCGATCAGCAGCTGGTGCGTTCGCAGGCGTACTGGCATAGCAAATAATCGATAGAACGGTAAACCCGGATGGCGGCTACCGTTCGGTGCTGTTAGGTAGCCCCGGTAAGCGCAGCGCCACCGGGTGAGGTTTAGCGTTCCGCCAGCGCCTTAAACACCATCGCCACCGCGTGAGCGCCGGGGTCCATATTGCCGAGCAGGCTCTCGCTGTTGAGATAGGAGGCGCGCCCGGCGCCGGCCTGCGCTGCGGTAAAGGCCGCCTGCAGGTTACCCGGTTCGGCGAGCAGCGCCGCCAGCGCCGGCTGCAGGGCGTCGATCATCGTGCGGTCGCCCTCGTCGGCGCCGCCGTAGAACTTCATCTGCCCCAGACCGGCGTTCAGCGCTTCGGCCACGCTGGCCCCTTGCTCCAGCTTCTGTCCGGCGGCGGTGAAGAAGATCGACATCAATACGCCGCTCGAAACCCCCATCACCACCGTCAGGCGTTCGCCAATCAGCGCGAACAGCGTCGGCAGATCGTTTAACGGCAGCTGCCGGCGTTGGAACAGGTCGGCAATTTCGCGCGCGCCGGCGGCGAAGGTGGAGCCGGTATCGCCGTCGCCCACTTTGGCGTCCAGCGCGTTGAGATGGGCTTCGAGGCCGGAGAGCGTGCTGGTCACCTGCGCCACGTAATCGCCAACCTGCGGGTTGGCCGATGGCGTAAAGGCGACGCGCGCGCTGGCAAGCGCGGACGGCATAACGTTAATCGCCCGCGGCTGTACCGGTTTCTGCCAGCTGGCGGTTTCGACATCCGACAGCAGCGCCTTTTCAATACTCTCTTCCAGCACTATGGTGGTCAGCGAGAAACCTTTCATATCCAGCGCCGTTACCAGCGAAGCCGGGCCGATCAGCCAGTCAACGCGCGCGTGCAGCGGGGTATTAGCGAGTTCGCGGGTCAGAATCGCCATCTCGGCTACCGACACGCCGCCGAGGTTATTGAGCATCACCGCCAGGCGGCCGGTTTCAGGTAGGGTAGCGGTCAGCTTCTCTACCATAATCTGCATGATTTCCGCGCTGTTATGGGTCGCGATCGTCGAGGCTCCCGGCTCGCCGTGGATGCCCATCCCCAGTTCGGCGTGGCCGGGCTGATGGCGCGGCGCGCTTTCCGCTTCCTGCGGCAGGTGACAGCTGGCCAGCGCCACCCCGATGCTGGCGGTGTGGTTGGCGGCGTATTGCGCTTCGCGCAGGACGGTGGCGAGGTTAAAGCCGCGCTCGGCGAAGTAGCCCGCCACCTTATGCACCAGAATAGTCCCGGCGATACCGCGCGGCTGCTTGTTATCCGGCAGCGAAATATCATCGCCGACGATCAGCATTTCCACGTTGTAGCCGAGACGGCGAGCTTTCTCCGCCGCGAGGCCGAAGTTAAGGCGGTCGCCGGTATAGTTTTTGACGATTAGCAGGCAGCCCGCTTCACCGGTTACCGCCTGAATCGCGGTGAGTACCGCGTCGACGCTCGGCGAGGCGAACAGATCGCCGCAGACCGCGGCGGTCAGCATGCCTTTACCAATAAAGCCAACGTGCGCCGGTTCATGGCCGGAGCCGCCGCCGGAAATCACCGCCACGTTGTTTTTATTCAGATCGCGGCGCACCACCACGCGGATGGCCGGGTCGCTCTCCAGGCGGGCGAGGTTGTTCCACGGGCTGGCAATAATGGTTCCCTCGATCACATCGTTGACGAGGTTGGCGCGCTGGTTAAAAAAGAATTGAGACATAGTGGTTCCTGAAGAGTAAGCGAAAACTCACCCTCCGGAGGCGGGCCTCCGGAGTGGTAGCGGTCAACGTAAATTTAGTGGCGGATAAGGCGTTGGTTGCGCGTATCGATCGCGATGGCCTCGCCGGGCTGAATATTATTCAGCGCTTCACCCTGCTGGCAGAGCCATGCGATCCCCGCCGCGCGGGCGATAATCGCGCCGTGGGCCTGCTCGCTGCCGTCGCGCAGGCACAGGCCGGTGACCAGGCGGGTATCTAACTGAAGGACGGTCGACGGGAAGATATTGTCGGCGATAATAATCGTCGGCTCGTCGGGGGTCGGCAGCGCCTCCTTAATACCCTGCAGATGGCGCAGCGTGCGCTGCAGAATATCGTCGATATCGATATAGCGCGCCTGCAGATAGGCGTCATCCAGCTGACGATACTGCTGGCTGAGCTCCATCAGCACCTGAGACCATGCCCATTCCGCCGTGCACTGTTCGGTGAGCAGGCGATCGTTAGCGGCATCAAACAGATCGTCATCGTCGAGCAGGGTGTGGTGACCGGCGAAGATCGCCGCGATATCGGCGTTAAATTTGTTTTCCGCCAGCTCGGTCAGCGCGTTGAGATCGGCCAGCGTCTGGTCGATCGCCTGGCGCAGGCGCTGCTGCTCGCGGGCGATGTCGGCGGCGGAGGGAACGACCGGTTGAATGAGGGCCAGCGGATAAAGCAGCGCGGCGCCTTCAACACGTGCAGGTATGGCGGGTTCCGCTGTCGGTTGCGCCTGCGGCGACTCGCCAAAGTTATCGGCGGCCAGCGCCTGAAATGCCGCCAGCGCCGCATCGGCGTCCGGCCCGCGCGCCAGCAGGCGCAGCTTATCGTGGCGCCGCACCTGCAGCAGGGCGATTTGGTTGAGACTGTCTGGCGTCACGCACTTGCCGTTTTTTTCCAGCACCAGATCGGCGTTAAAGCCGGCCAGCGCGGCCACCAGCTTCGACGCCGGGCGTACGTGCAGGCCGTTGTGATTATTAACAATGACCGAAACCGATTTGGCGTCGCCGGCATCGGCAAGTGTCGGGGCGGCGGCGTCAGGCGTATGCGAAGGTAAACCCAACTGTACCCGCTTGGCTTCCAGGGCGTTCATGGCATCGGCGATAACTTTGTCGATCCCGGCGCCGGAAGCGGCGCTGACGGTGGCCGCCAGCGTCCCTTCGACCAGCGGCGCGGCGCACAGTCGCACTTTGGCGGCAATCGCCGGATCCAGCAGATCGAGCGCGGTTTCGGCGCTGAGCAGGGCGCTACCGATATCCATCATCACCAATACGTGGTCGGTATCGGCGACGGATTCGATCGCTTCCATGACTTTTATTGGATCGGTGCCGATCGGGCTGTCGGGATCGTCGATCCCGGCGGCGATCGCCAGCTTGCAGCCATCGTTCATTAACATCTGCCGGGCCAGTTCTCCGACACCTTCGCCCAGCCGGGCGCTATGAGAAACAATAACCAGGTTTACCATCGCGATTTCCTTACTCTTTGGCGGCGGCAGCCAGCATCTGAACCATAAACATCACCGAAGTCGCGCCCGGATCCTGATGCCCGATGCTGCGCTCGCCGAGATAGCTGGCGCGGCCTTTACGCGCCTGCATGGTGATGGTGGCCTGAGCGGCGCGCTCGGCCACTTCGCAGGCGGCATCCAGCGCGGCAGGGATAGACAGATGCTGCTCGCTGGAATGACGCAGGGATTCGACTACAGGCAGCCAGACGTCGCACATCGTCTTATCGCCTGGTTCCGCTTTACCGCGGTTAACCACGCCGTCCGCGCCTTCGCGGATCATCTGATACAGCTCGTCGAGCGTCAGGCTCTGGTGCGCCTGGGTAACCTGGGCGGCGCGAATAAAGAAGGTGCCAAACAGCGGGCCGCTGGCGCCGCCGACGTTGGAGAGCAGTGTCATCCCGGTATTTTTGAGGATAAAGCCGATATCTTTATCGGCGATCGACGGCAGCTTTTCGACGACTTTGCTAAAGCCGCGGTGCATATTGAGGCCGTGGTCGGCATCGCCGATCTCTTTATCGAGGCCGGTAAGAAAATCGCTCTGGGTGGTGAAAATGTCGCCGCAGCGGTACAGCCAGTCGACGATTTGCGTTCTGTTCAGTGACATGTTGTGCTCCTTATTTTCCCCAGTTTAGCGCCGGGGTATGGACCGGGGCGTCCCATAACGCCAGCGTGTCATCATCGACTTTCAGCAGGGTGATGGAGAAGCACGCCATATCCAGCGAGGTACAGTAGCTGCCGATGAGGTTGCGTTCGATAACGATGCCGGTCGCTTCGCAGCGCTGGGCGAGGCGGTTATAAACGCCATACAGTTCAGAAAGCGGAGTGGCGCCGAGGTTGTTGACCAGCGCGATAACGCGATCGCCGTTTTGCAGCGCGGTTTTGCTCTGTTTCACTTCCTGCCATGCGCCCTTAACGTTATCCCACTGGCGCAACGTGCGGCTGTATACGCCGTTTTCCAGCAGGGTATCGAACATCTCATCGACGGTTTGATCGAGCGAGCTGAAGCGACGGCGGTCGATGCCAGGCTCGCCGTGGATACCGACGCCGAACTCCATTTCGTCGTCCTTCAGGGTAAAAGAAGGCTGCCCGGCGGCCGGTACGGTACAGGCGCCGAGAGCGATGCCAATCGAGTGGCCAAGGTTATTTAAACGGCGGCCCAGTTCGGCACAGGCTTCCAGCGAGTCACCGCGTTCGGCGGCGGCGCCGACCAGTTTTTCAATCAGGACGGTATTGGCGACGCCGCGGCGTCCGGCGGTGTAGAGGCTGTCTTTTACCGCCACATCGTCATCGATCACCACGGTGGTGACCTTGACGCCGCTTTCGTGCAACAGCTCGGTGGCGGTCTCAAAATTCAAAATATCGCCGGTATAGTTTTTGATAATCAGCAGGACGCCTTCGCCGCCGCTTCCCAGCAGAAGACCGAGGCCGCCCAGAAGGCCGGCCGCTTCGACGACGAAATCGTCCCCGTGATGGTCAAGGTCAAGAAGGAAATGGTCCCCTTCGCCAAGGATGAGTATCCCAAGGCCGGCGTCACCAAGGAAGGCATTGCCAAGCTGCGCGGCGCCTTCCCCGTCAGCCCCGAGTCCCCCAATCCCCAGGTGGTGAACACCTTCGAGCCCACCGGCATCCAGGATGCCGCTGACAAGGGCCAGCCCCGCGTCACCGCTGCCAACGCCTCCGGCATCAACGACGGCGCTGCCGCCATCGTGCTGGCTTCCGGCGAGGCTGTGGAGAAGTACGGTCTGAAGCCCATGGCCAAGCTCATCGGCTGGGGCCAGGGCGGCGTGGATCCCAAGATCATGGGCGTGGGCCCCGTGCCCGCTTCCCGTCAGGCTCTGAAGAAGGCCGGCCTGACCATCGAGGACATGGACCTGGTGGAGGCCAACGAGGCCTTTGCCGCTCAGTCCATCGCCGTGGCCCGCGAGCTGCACTTTGACATGAGCAAGGTCAACGTCAACGGCGGCGCCATTGCTCTGGGTCACCCCGTGGGTGCCTCCGGCGCCCGGATCATCGTCACCCTGCTGCACGAGATGCAGAAGCGTCCCGAGGCCAAGCGCGGCCTGGCCACTCTGTGCATCGGCGGCGGCATGGGCGTTGCCACCATCTACGAGAAGTGCTGAACAGCCCAGCGGCTTAACGCAAACGAATAAAAATCTCCCCGGCAGCCAGTCTGCCGGGGAGATTTTTTACCCGCTTCGCCTGCATGGCGGCAGCAGCGGGGCCATATACTGGGTGCTGCGGGGCAGTGTGCGCCGGTTATGGACAATGCGGCGCGATACTGTACAACGAACGAGAGACTTATCGGGAGAAAAATGTTGATTTTCCGGGTTGACAGACGAGTCTAAACGTGATAAAGTACGCAATACTGGGTCGCTGGGCCCTTATGGGTGACGAAATGCCCCAAATGTTTACAAATTTTTCAAACTTTTTATGATATAATACCCTGGGAAGTGGGTTTGAGGCCCCGCACCTGACAGGAAGGGATGCGCCGGGCCCGACGATGAAAAAAGAATTTTTCCAAGTATCTAAAAAGGTAGTTTCTGCGGTAAAGGAGCGCAGTGTGCTATGTGGATGCCGTCTCTTGATCTGGCGGGGGGCCTGTGGGCCCGGGCGCGCCGGACTTTGTATACATTTTTTTCCCGGCTTAGCCGGTATGCACAGCGGTTCTGGCTGAGCCGCGCATATTTTCCCGTACTGCTGACGGTGGCGGGGGCGTTTATGGCTGCGGGGCAGCCGGTCTATGGTGTGGTGGCCCTGGGCTGCATCGTCATCTGGCTGCTGGCCGCCTGCCCGGATCTGTTGGCTCCGGTGTGCCCGTTTTTCATGGCGTTTCTCATGTCCACCCAGTGCTACGGGCAGCTGTCGGACTTCTTGCCCTGCGCGGCCCTGGTGCCGCCGCTGGTGCTGGCGCTTCTGTGGCACTTTGCCGTGTGGCCGGTGACGCTTCGCCTGGGCCGCAGCGGCATGGGCCTGGCCCTGGTGTCCATCGCCACCCTGTTGGGCGGCTGCGACGTGATCACCCGGAAGCAGGCCGTGGAGCCTCTGTCCCTGTACTATACCCTGGGCCTGGGGGTGGGGATGCTGGTGCTGTATGTGCTGTTCCGCTCCCACCTGACAGAGAAGCGGACCTATGACCTGCACCGGCGGTTTGCCGGGATTTTCTGCGCCCTGGGCATGTGCATGGCTCTGGCGGTGCTGCTGGCCTATCTGAAGGCGTGGCTGGCAAATGGAGCCGTGGTCGGTGTGCTGTATCTGTCCTATCGGAACTTTGCCACATCCGTTCTGCTGACGGCGCTGCCTATGCCGTTTTATCTGAGCCTGAAGCACCGGGGCCATCTGGTCACCGGCGGGGTGATGGCTCTGGCCCTGGCCCTGACGGGCAGCCGCAGCGCGCTGCTGTTCGGCGCGGTAATCCTGGCCCTGTGCGGCGTGTATCTGATGCGTCACGGCGTCATCAGCCGCCGGTGCCTGACGGCCCTGGCCGTGGCCGCCGGGATCGCTGTTCTGGCGGCGGGCCCCGTGGTGCTGCAATGGGTGCTCCATAGCCGTATGGGCGAGGACATCCAGGACAGCAACTCCGACCGGCTCCAGTTTCTGGCCCGGGCGGTGGATGATTTCCTGCGGCATCCGGTATTCGGCATCGGCCTGTGCAGCACCCGGAACGCCGATGTGTTCAGCGGCGTGGAGGGCAGCATGGTGTTCTACCACAACAGCGTGGCCCAGGTCATGGGCAGTATGGGCCTGGTGGGCATCGTAGCCTACGGACGGCTGCTCCACGACCGCATTGCTCTGCTGCGGGAGGGTGGCCGCGACCCGTTCATGCAGGCGCTGGCCGTGTCGTATCTGGGCATGGTGCTGATCTCCCTGTGCAATCCCGGCGAGTTCTGCCCCTTCCCCAACGCTGCCATGATGGTGATGCTGTTTGCTCAGGCGGAGGAGGCCGTGGGAGACGTGGCTGTCCCTGTGCGGCAGCTGCTGGTGCGTCATCTGGGCGCTCCCGCGGGGTTCCTGCAGTTTTGAAAACGTAGTTATAATTAAGTAAAATGCGGTGCAGTCTCCGAAAAGGGACTGCACCGCATTTTACTTTACACGTTATTCGCCGTTGTCCCGCAGGTATTGCAGCCGCCGGAAGCTGCGCCGGGCCAGCAGAAAGCCCACAACCGCCAGCAGCAGGCACGCTGCTCCCAGCAGGAAGGTCCGGGCGTCCAGGGCCGCATGTTCGCACAGGAAGGAGAAAATGCGGTACGCCCCCATGACCAGCAGAATACCCAGCAACAGCAGGGCCACCAGCACGGTCATATCCGTGCACTCGTCGATCCGTTTCATATGCCCCTCCTCAGTCCGTTACCGCCACGTCCAGGCCGAACTCCTCCGGCAGGAACCGGGGGCACACGTTGCCGCTGGTGCAGATGGTGGAGGCGGCCAGCCGGGTGCCGATCTCGCAGGATTCGGCCAGCGTCTTGCCATAGGTCAGGCCGATGGTAGCTCCGGCAAAGAAGGCGTCTCCCGCGCCGGTGGTGTCCTTCACGTCCACCTTGCGGCCTGGACAGGCCCCCTGGTCCCCGTCACAGCTGGCGTACACGGCCCCCTGGGCCCCCATGGTAACGATCATCCGGGGGATCCGGGCGCTGCGGATCTTCAGGGCCAGGATCTTTTGCAGCTCCTCCGGGGTCTTTTCGCTGTAATCGTCGGAGAACAGAATGCCCATCTCCTGCTGGTTGCACACAAAGCAGCTGGTCTGCTGCAAGAAGTCCCGGCGCTCCACGGCAATGCTCATGTTGGACACCACAGCGTATACGTCCTTTTGGTACTTCCTGGCGTACTGGAACACCCGCTTGACGATCTCCTTGTCCATGTCGATCTCCAGGGCGATGCTGTCGGCGTCCCGGAAGATCTCGTCCCCCTTTTCGTCCAGCAGGGCGATCAGGGGCCGCAGGTCCGGGCGCTTGCTGATGGCGGCGCACACATCCCCCTGGTTGTCGAACACCGCCAGCCAGGTGCCCATGCCGTCGGGGGTGGGCAGCACATAGTCGGTGTTCACCTTGTGATTTTTCAGCTGGCGCACCACGTCGGAGCCCAGGCCGGTGTCATCCACCAGGCTCACAAACGTGGGGCGCAGCTCCACGTTGGCGATGTCCTCCACCACGTTGCGGCTGACGCCGCCGGGGACCTGCTCCACCCGGCCCACATTGCGCCCGCCGGGGATATAGGTGGACGTGGGGTATCCCTTGATGTCCACAAAAACGGCGCCCAGCACCACGATTCCCATAAAAACGTCCTCCTGCGACTATATTTTCTTCATTATACCGCCTGGGGACCGTTTGGGCAAGCCCTTTCGGCGCATTTGTCTTGACGGGCCCCAGATCCGGCGGCATAATAGAGGCAGCATACAAAAATTTTTCCCCTTTTCCGCGAAACCGCCGGGATTTTTTGACGGGATGACAGGCAGAAGCAACTCGAAAGGAGAATGTCACCATGGAGGACCGCGACATCGTGACCCTGTACTGGCAGCGGGATGAGGAGGCCATCCGCCAGACGGACCGGCAGTATGGCCGGTATCTGTCGGCCATCGCCTTCCACATCCTGGCGGACCGGGAAGACAGCCGGGAGACCGTCAACGACACCTATCTGCGGGCATGGGGCTCCATGCCGCCCCACCGGCCCCGGGTGCTGTCCACCTATCTGGGCCATATCACCCGGCAGCTGTCCATCGACCGCTGGCGGGCTCGGGGCCGGGTGAAGCGGTCGGCCTACGCCGTGTCCCTGGAGGAGCTGGGGGACTGCGTATCCGGCCGGGACACGCCGGAGGAGGCCCTGGACCTGCGGGAACTGGGCCGGGCCGTGGGCGACTATCTCCGGACGCTGCCGCTTCCCGCCCGCCGGGCGTTTCTCTGCCGCTATTACTATGCCGACTCCCTGGCGGAGACGGCCCGGGTCTGCGGCATCAGCGTACCGGCGGTCAAGAGTCAGCTGTACCGCACCCGCCAAGGGCTGCGGACATATCTGGAAAAGGAGGGCTTTGACGTATGAACCCGGAACAGCTCAGCGACGCCATGAATGAATTGCCCCAGGAGCTTTTGGAGGAGACCCAGGCCGCCCGGTCCCGGCGGAGGCCGCGGTGGAAGCCGCTGGCCGCGGCGGCAGCGTGTCTGCTGCTGGCGGCGGGAGCCTGGGCGCTGGCAGGCCGCCCGGTGGAACCCGCCCCGGACCCGGAGCCCGGGGACCTGCCGGTGCTGACCATCGACAGGGACTACGGCGGCATGGGAGATTACCCGCTGTCGGCGGAGGAATTTGCCGCCTATGACGGCGGACCGTGGCGGGAGGGCATGGAGCTTGCCGCCCTGCCGGTGTTCCGCAACACCACCCGCATGGACGTGGCCAACGGCTTCCGCACCAGCGGCGGAGACTATGCGCAGCTGCGGCGGACCATGGAGCAGCTGGCGGCGGCGGCGGGGGCGGACGTGGCCCAGGCCGCCGTGGAGGTCCGGGTGCCGGACGAGACGGTGCAGGCCGCCATGGAGGACGCCTGGGCCGGGGAGACCTGGCAGTGCGGCGTGACGTTTGCCGTCAGAGGGGGACCTACGGAGCTGGCGCTGACGTGGAAGGATGTCACCGTGACCGTGGGGGAGAGTGGAGAGCTGTGGGTGAAGATTTCCCGGCCGGAGCTGGCGGCTCTGACCCCTGACGCTGCGGCGGCGTGGCTGCTGGAGCAGTACGGGGCCGTTTTCGGGGAGCAGACCCGGTATTTTATGGCCGCCCGGGACAGCGGCGGCTGTTCCCTGTATTTCTACCGGCCGGAGGAGGACCTGACCCAGGGCATCCTTCAGCGCAGCATCCTGAAAACGTGGGTCCGGCTGTCCGGCGGCAGCTGTGAGGTCCGGCTGTACCGGCCGGAGTTGTCCGATGCCAACACGGTGGGAGCTTATCCGCTGGTGACTGCGGACCAGGCCCGGCAGCGGCTGGCGGCGGGGCAGCACCTGTCTGCCTGGGAGCCCTTCCCGGGGGAGGACCGGGTCAAGCGGGTGGACCTGCAATACCTGGCCCGGCAGACGGACCGGTACTTCATGCCCTACTATGTGTTCTGGGTGGAATGTGACGACGGGGAGCAGGGCGTGTGCTATCGCCCCTATTACGTTCCGGCGGTGGCGGATGCCTATATTGCCGGCATGCCCCAAAGCCCCACCGGGGCGGCATAATGCGGCATATCGCTGGTTTCTGGCATATGGGCTGCTGGATACCCATGCGATTTTCACTCTGATACGGGCATTTTCCCCAAATTGCAAGAAAGGCCCCCTGCTTTTGCCGCGTGAAAGCAGGGGGCCTTTGGCATATTTTTTACCGGCTGGCAGCATATAACTCTTTAGGCTTCGCCGTTTGCCGCCTTCGCGCGCCTCACATCGCCAGCGCGATCCACCTGATCTGTGACCCGTTGGCCCAGCATCGGGAGGAGCCGTTGGTCCGCAGGCGGAAGGAGCTGGCGGTGATCTGGTCCGCCACGCAGGTAGTTGCCGCCGCTGCGGTGGTGTCGCCCGCTCCGCCGCCGCTGGAGTTGATGCACTGGGCAGCTGATTTGTTGGTCCGCACCCCGGGCACCAGACCGGAGGCGAAGTTGACTGCATATCCGCACACCACGTTATAGGTGGTCGTGCTGTCAAAGGTGGGGGTGTTCTCCACCCGCAGGAAGATCAGGGATGGCACTGTGCCCAGATTGTGGGTGATGGTCTCGTATACGCCGCTTGTTACCGTCTTTCCCAACGTTACAGTGCCCTGGGCCATTTTCAGCGTACCGGTGACCTTTCCCCCGGCCACATACGCCGTCAGGCCCGCCAGGATGTCGCCCGCCGTGGCCGTGGCGTCGCCGGTATCCACTCCGCCGCCGGTGACGATGCCACCGATGGCCTCCGGGAAATCCTCGGCGGCAAGGGCCGTTCCGCCGCCGGTCTTGCTGCGGATGGCGTCTGCAATAGCGCTCAGCAGAGCGCTCAGGGTGCTGTATTTTCCCATCAGTAGCTCGCCTCCATTGCCGCGCCGACGGCCGCCGTGATAGCGGCGCCGACCTGTGCCGCCGTCTGGTAGCCCTTGCCTGTCACGGTGGATTCCACCTGTGCCGCCGTCTGGTACCCGCTGTCATTGGTGATCTCGGAGGTCTTGACAGGCACACGGGTGTTCAGCTTCCGCACATACACCAGACCGTTGGCCAGCATGGGCGTGACCTCATAGCTGGCGTTTCCGGTCAGTGCGGCGGAGTTGGCGGAGCTGCCGCCGGGGACGTCGCCCACAAACGTAATGCCTGCCGACACCGTGGTGTACAGCTGTACCTCCGTGGCCGTGGTGTTCACCACCCGGAAGGGATTCACGTTGCCGTAGGTATACGGGATGAACACCCGGGCCTTGGCGCTGAGGGCCGTACCCAGCACCAGCGCCTTGTCGCACAGCAGCAGCTTGTAACTCTCGCTGCTGCCGCCGGTGGTCAGGTGTTCGTTGAGGTTCACCACCGTGTCCTGCAAATTGTCCACCGTCAGCTGATTCCCGGAATACCAGGTTTCCTCCGCCGGGTTCCGGCTGAGAAAGCCGGTGATAACGGCCTTGCCAATGGAGGTGTTGACGGCGCTCTGAACGGACAGCGTTCCCTTTGTGCTCACCGCCGGGTCGTCCTCCACCGTCACGCCGTCCATGCGCAGATTTTCAATGTCCAGCGGGATAATGACCCGTTTGGCGCTCTTGTTGACGACGTACAGCTGCCTGATCCGCAGGCTCCCCTTGCCGGACAGCCGCAGCGTGGGATTGGTCTCCCCGGATTTCTGAGTATGCCGCCAGCCGTCCACGCGGACGTCGAAGGTGCCGCCTGCGGCGCTGCTGGTGTAGATAATGGTCTTGGCGTCCGTCTCGATGTTCCGCAGGGTCAGCACGCCGGGCAGGGTAGCCTTGGTGGTGTACAGTGCGAAGCCGCCGATGCCGTTGTTCAGCATCCGCACGTTTTCGATGGTGATGTTGGTGGCTGTGCCCAGATTGGGCTCCACGTCGATGCCGTACTGGGGCGCCGTGCGGTCGGTATAGGTGAAGTCACAGTCCCGCACCACCACGCCGTCCGCCTCGATAATGGACAGGCCGTTGCGGCTGCACTTATATGTTCGCACACGTTCAATGGTCACATTTTTAGAAATCTCATCCATGGTCCCGTTGCCGCCTACGCACACGCCGTCGCCCCAGGTGTACCGGATATCCACATCGCTGACATGGACGTTGTGGCTGTTGACGATGCGGATGCCGTGACCGCTCTCACCGGTGGTGGCCGTGTGGGACTCCCGGTCGCCGATGATGGTCAGCCCGCCCTCAACGGTGACGTTGTTCACGTTGTGGATGTTCAGCACGGCGTAGAAATCGCAGCCATTGGCGGTGAGCTGGAGGGTAGCGGCGTCGAAAAGCAGCCGCTGCCCGCTGTGCACCGTCAGGGCGGCAGAGAAATTGTTGTCCGCCGTGGTCGCGCTGACCTTGTAGGTCCCGGTGGGGAACAGCACGGCGGAGATACCCCGTGTGCTGGCCGCATCCAGCGCCGCCTGGATGGCCGCCGTGTCGTCGGTGGTGCTGTCGCCCTCAGCTCCGAAATCCCGGACGTTGAGCATATCCCGGTACTTTTTCCGCCACCCGGTGGGCTTGCCGTCTGCATCCACAGCGGACACCATGATCTGGTCATCCGCCGCCAGACCGGACAGGCCCATGGCGGCAGCTACGTTGGCCGCCGTCACGTCAGACAGCTGGTTCAGCTTGGCCATGACCTGGGCATACACGTCCTTTGCCGGTGCGGCGGGAGGACCGCCTGCCGTGGTGATCGCGTCCAGCACACGAAAATCCGCGCCCCGGCTGGTGTGGACATCCCCGGCAAACAAACCGATCGACACCCATCCTGCCGTATTCTGCACGGGCAGCCCGGCAGAATTTCCGGTGAACACCACGTCCTGATGGGTGCCGTCCGGAAGCTGCACCCGCATGGTTTTTGTGTCAAACGATGACCATTCCTCGTCCAGATCCCACAGCACCGTGTAGTCGCTGTTGCCGCAGACAATGGTTCCCGTTCCGCTGGCCCGCTTGTTCCTGATTGTAATTTTCAATTCAGGCATGTATATCATCTCCCTTCGCATATGTCCACACACTGCCGGGAGTTATACACGGCGTTGCCTGTTTGCCTGCGGCGGAGCGGGCGTTTTTGCACAGCGGAGGGAGCGGCTGCTCATGCGTCATTTCCGACGAGCCCGTGTCCGGAAAAGCGAATTATTTGAACGCTGGAATACAAGCGGAGGTAAATTACATGTATAACCTAAAAATATAGCGTATTATCACGCACCAACTCTTTTGAAATTCTGATTCGCAGAACGAGTCCGTTGCGGAACTCCGTGCATTATTACGAAG
>OHJH01000122.1_pt1 | contig 14460 bp, 10 predicted proteins | sample 1568471 | NCBI WGS metagenome assembly OHJH01 (sample SAMEA3879546, study PRJEB24766) | human gut metagenome | biome: human-associated habitat; feature: feces | place: USA | collected 1985/1987 | reverse complement strand
CACGGTTTTCCGCCGGGGGACTATTTTTTTCGGAAGGAGGCGGACCCATGACCGGTCAGTATGCACACACGATCGACGCCAAGGGGCGCCTCTTTATTCCCGCCGCGCTGCGGAAGGAGCTGGGCCAGACGTTCCACATCACTGTGGGACAGGACCGCTGCCTGTCGGTGTACTCCGACGAGAGCTGGGCGGCGTTTATGGACAAGCTGAAGGCGCTGTCCTACAACGAGGTGAAAAAGCTGCGGGCGCTGTTCGCCTACGCGGCGGACTGCGAGCCGGACGGCCAGGGACGCATCCTCATCCCCGCCAAGCTGCGGGAGTATGCGGGGCTGACCAGGGAGGTCGTGGTCATCGGCAGCTTTGACCGGGCGGAGATCTGGGACGCTGAACGCTGGGCCGCCGTGGAGAACGACGCCTTCGCCTCCGGCGAGCTGGAGAGCGCCATGGCGGAGATGGGTCTGTGAGCACCGTGACGCAGGAGAAGGACTACGGCCATGTGCCGGTGCTGCTGCACGAGTGCCTGGACGCGCTGGCCATCAAGCCCGACGGCATCTATGTGGACGGCACGCTGGGCCGGGCGGGTCACTCGCTGGAGATCGTAAAACGGCTGACCACCGGGCGGCTCATCGGCATCGACCGGGATGAGACGGCCATTGCCGCCGCGCAGGAGCGTCTGGCGGACTACAGGGACCGGGTGACGCTGGTCCACAGCAATTTTGACCGCATCGGCGATATTCTCGCCGACTTGCACATAGACGGGGCGGACGGTATGCTGTTCGACCTGGGCGTTTCCTCCCCACAGCTGGACGACGCGGAACGGGGCTTCAGCTATATGCACGACGCGCCGCTGGATATGCGGATGGACCGGACGGCGTATCTCACCGCCCGGGAGGTGGTGAACAGCTGGAGTTATGAGGAGCTGCGGCGCATCCTGTTTGAGTACGGCGAGGAGCGCTACGCGCCGGCCATCGCCAAGCGGATCGTACAGCACCGGGAGCAGCAGCCTATCGAGACGACGCTGGAGTTGGTGGACATCATCAAGTCCGCTATGCCGCCGCAGGCGCTGCGGGAGAAGCAGCACCCGGCCAAGCGGAGCTTTCAGGCCATACGCATCGCCGTCAACGGCGAACTGGACGCCCTGCCGCCCATGCTGGAGGCGGCCGCGGCGCATCTGAACACAGGCGGGCGCTTGGCGGTGATCTCCTTCCACTCGCTGGAGGACCGGATCATCAAGAAAACGCTGCAGGAGCTGGCCACCGGCTGCATCTGCCCGCCGGAGTTCCCGGTGTGCGTATGCGGCAGGAAGCCGAAGCTGAAGCTGGTGAGCCGGAAGCCCATCGTATCCGGCGAAGAGGAATTGGCACACAACCCCCGCGCACGCAGCGCCAAGCTGCGGGTGGCGGAGAAGGTATAACAGCAAAGCAAAGCATCGGCGGAAAAGAGCCACATCCGGCGAGTTATTTTTCGCCGAGACGCGGCGCAGACGTGCAGCCATACTTTGTGTATGGCAAGCGGCTGCAACAAAGTATCGGCGGAAAAGAACCGACGGAGGAAGGAGGGAGTTTTACATGGCCAACTATCGTCACGGCGCCACCTACGGCAGCCTGGCATATGACCTGGACGCGCTGGCGCGGGAAAAGCAGCTGGACGAGGCCGGAAAGCTCCCCCAGAAGAAGGTACGGCCGGCGCAGCCGGAGGTACAGCCGGTACAGCGGCGGCAGAGCGCGGCACGGGCCGCGGTGCGGCCCTCCCCTGTTCTGCTGCTGGGAACGGTGCTGGTGGTGGGCATGGTCATCGCGCTGATGCTGTGCTATGTGAAGCTGACCGGCATTTCCGATAATGTGTCCTCCATCAAGCGGGAGATCTCCGCCCTGGAGGAGGAGCACGTGGCGCTGCTGACGGCGTATGAGCGCACGTTCGATCTGGCCACCGTGAAGGCGGCGGCGGAGGCGGCGGGTATGTCCAAGCCCAGCAGCGGCCAGATACAGTACATCGACCTGTCCGGTGCGGACAGCGTGGAGGTATACGCCGCGGGCGGCGCGGCGGCGCTGAACGGCTTTACCGAAAAGGCAGAGTCGCTGTGGGCGTATGTACTGGAATATTTCCGCTGAGGGAAAGTATAGTATAAGCGCGAGGAGTAAGAAGGCGACTTCTTGCTCCTTGCTTGGTCTATAACAGCAGGGCGCGGCGGCGCCGGAGCAGGGTCCGACGGCAAAACAGGAGGCACTATCGTGGCAGAAAACCAAAATTCCAACCGAAAAAACGAGAACGTACGGCGGGCCAACCGGATCATTCAGACCCGATCCTTTGTACTGATGATCCTGATGGGCGTCGTGATGTTCGTGCTGCTGTTTTTCCGGCTGTTCGACCTGCAGATCACCCGGCATGAGGAATTGCAGGGCAAGGCTGTGAACCAGCAGACACGGCGGACGGTGGTGACGGCTAACCGGGGCACCATCTATGACGCCGGCGGCAACATTCTGGCGATCTCCTCCAGCGCGGAGACCATCATTCTCTCCCCGCTGGAGATCGACAACGCGGTGAACGACACGGAAGATCCCGTCAGCTGGACGAAGGAGTCGCTGGCGGCAGGGCTGGCGGAGATCCTGGGCAAGGACGCCTCGGCCATCCGGAAACGGATGGACAACGTGAAGTCCCAGTATGAGGTCATACAGCTGCGGGCGGACGAGGACACGGCGGCCAAGGTGCGCTCGTATGTGGACGAGAACAAGATCGCGGGCGTACACCTGGTGGCGGACACGAAGCGGTACTATCCCTACGGCTCGCTGGCGGCGCAGGTCATCGGCTTCGTGGGCGACGAGAACACGGGGCTGTATGGGCTGGAGGCCTATTACGAGAAGGAGCTGGAGGGGCAGAGCGGACTGGTCATCTCCTCCAAGGATCAGGCAGAGAACGATATGCTGTATACCTATGAGCAGTATTTCGCCGCCAAGAACGGCAGCGACCTGACGCTGACGCTGGACACCACCATCCAGTACTATCTGGAAAAGGGCATCGAGAGCATGGTGGATAAGTTCTCCGCCGCCAACGGTGCCAGCGGCATCGTGATGGACGCCAAGACCGGCGGCATACTGGCCATGGCGTCGTATCCCAACTACGATCTGAACGACTTTCTGACCGTCAGCGACCAGACGCTGCAGGAGCGTATCGAGCGCGGGGAGAGCACCGTGGCCGATATGCAGCTGCTGCAATGGCGCAACAAGGCGCTGAACGACACCTATGAGCCGGGCTCCACCTTCAAGATCCTGACCCTGTCTGCGGCGCTGGAGGAGGGCGTGGTGGATAAGACCACCACCGTCAACTGCGGCGGCAGCGTCAACATCTCCGGCTATACCATCCACTGCTCCAACAAGAACGGCCACGGCCTGCAAACACTGGTGCAGTCGGTGGGGAATTCCTGCAACCCGGCGTTCATCAACTACGGACTGCGGATCGGCAGCGAGAAATTCTACGAGTATATACGGTCCTTCGGCCTGATGAACACCACGGGCATCGACCTGGGCGGCGAGGCCGTGGGCGTGTTCGCCGCGGACAGCAGCTTTACCCAGCTGGACCTGGCCTGCTACGCCTTCGGCCAGAACTTCACCGTGACGCCCCTGGCGCTGATCGCGGCGCAGGCGGCCTGCATCAACGGCGGGTATCTGCACACACCGTATCTGGTGGAGCGCATCACCGACAGCGACGGGAACGTGACCTATCGCCACGACGACACGCCGGTGCGGCAGGTCATCAGCGAACAGACCTCCGCCACCGTGCGGGAGTGCCTGGAATACGTGGTGGCCAGCGGCACCGGCAAGAACGGCCAGGTGGCGGGCTACCGCATCGGCGGCAAGACCGGCACGGCCGATAAGGGCCAGACCGGCGACGTGGTGGTGTCGTTCCTGTGCTTCGCGCCGGCGGACGACCCGCAGGTCATTATGCTCATCACCATGGATACCCCCAGCCGCGCCACGGGGACCTACGTCTCCGGCGGCAACATGGTGGCACCCACCGCCAGCACCGTCATGGCGGAGATCCTGCCCTATCTGGGCGTGGAGCCCAGCTACTCCGCCGAGGAGCTGCTGGGCATGGACACCACGGTGCCCAACGTCATCGGCATGAGCGTGGAGGAGGCCAAGGCGAAGCTGAAGGACCGCGCGCTGAGCTATAAGATCGTGGGCGACGGCGAGACCATCACCGACCAGACGCCGGCCGGCGGCGCCATCATCCCCGGCAAGTCCAGCGTTATTCTGTACGTCGGCGAGGAGAAGTCCACGGACAAGTGCGTGGTGCCGCATCTCATCGGCAAGACGCCCTCAGAGGCCAACACCACCGCCACGGCGGCAGGGCTGCTGATACGATTCTCCGGCACCACGGGCAGCGAGTCCAGCTCCGTCCGGGTGCTGAGCCAGTCCATCGACGAGGGTACGGAGGTGGAGGCCGGCACGGTCATCACCGTGCAGCTGGGCGACACGTCCGTGACGGACTGACGCCACACGTTTTGCGCCCAACAGAGCACACGGTTCCCTTTTGTCCGCGGACGAAATGTGGTAGAATAGTGCGTATACCATTATGCACAGACGCAAAGGAGAGTTGATGATGAAACTGCGTGAGCTGTTGAACGGGCTGGATATTCTGGAAACAAACGCCGAGCTGGATAGCGACATCCGGGAGGTACGGTACGACTCGCGGCTGGTGGAATCGGGCGATCTGTTCATCGCCGTCACCGGCGCGGAGACGGACGGACATAAATATATTCCCATGGCACGGGAGAAGGGCGCCGCCTGCGTGCTGTGCGAGCGCGCGCCGGAGGACGGCGCGCCCTTCGTCCGGGTGGCGGACAGCCGCCGGGCGCTGGCGGTGGTGGGCGGCAACCGCTTTGATCACCCCGCACGGGAGATGACCATGATCGGCATCACCGGTACCAGCGGCAAGACCACCAGCACCTACCTCATCAAGAGCATTCTGGAACAGAAGGCCGGGGCCAAGGTGGGCCTGATCGGCACGATACAGAATATGATCGGCGACCGGGTGCTGCACACCGAGCGCACCACGCCGGAGTCCTTCGAGCTGCAGAAGCTGCTGCGGGAGATGGCCGACGCGGGCTGCACCCATGTGGTGATGGAGGTGTCCTCCCACGCACTGATGCTGGACCGGGTGTACGGCATACCCTTCGCGGTGGGCATTTACACCAACCTGAGCCGGGACCATCTGGACTTCCACAAGACCATGGAGGCCTATTGCGACGCCAAGGCGCTGCTGATGCGGCAGTGCGACGTGGGCATCTACAACGCCGACGACCCGTGGGCGGAACGGCTGATGGCCGATGCCACCTGCCCACGGCGTTTTTCCTACTCCGTGAACGGTCAGGCGGACCTGATGGCGAAGAACGTGGCGCTGGAGCCCGGCTGCGTGAACTTTGACGCGGAGGCGGACACGGAATGGTGCCACGTCCACGTGGGCATACCGGCGCTGTTCACCGTGTACAACACGCTGGACGCCATGGCCTGCTGCTGGAACCTGGGCGTGCCGCTGGCGGAGTGTGCCGACGCACTGGCGAAGAACCACGGCGTGAAGGGCCGGATGGAGATCATCCCTACGCCGGGAACGGGCTACACCGTGCTGAACGACTATGCCCACAAGCCGGACGCGCTGGAAAAGGTGCTGCAATCCGCCAAGGCCTTCGCCAAGGGGCGGGTGGTGGCGCTGTTCGGCTGCGGCGGCGACCGGGATAAGACGAAGCGGCCCGTGATGGGTGAGATCGGCGCAAGGCTGGCAGACTTTGTCATCGTCACCAGCGACAACCCCCGGACGGAGAAGCCGGAGGCCATTATCGACGACATCCTGGTGGGACTGAAGGGCTATGACACACCCTATGCGGTGATCCCCGACCGGGTGGCCGCCATTCACTACGCCATGGACCACGCCCAGCCGGGCGACGTGATCGTACTGGCCGGCAAGGGCCACGAGGATTACCAGGAGATCGACCACAAGCACTATCCCATGGATGAACGGGTCATCGTGGCCGAGCACCTGAAGGAAACGCAGAAATAAAGAAAAGACCTCCGCGCGGCGCGGAGGGAAGGAGCAAGATAGTATGGGAATTATGGAGATCGTGCTGCCTGTCGCGGTATGCTTTATCGTCACCGCCATCGCAGGCAAGCTGCTGATACCGGCGCTGGTAAAGCTGAAGGCGGGACAGTCCATCAAGGAGATCGGGCCCTCCTGGCATATGACGAAGCAGGGCACCCCCACCATGGGCGGGCTGATGTTCATCATCGGCATCGGCCTCACCATCGTCGTGTTGGGCTGGCAGCGGATGATGGCCGGCAGCTTCGTACACCTGTATGTGTACCTGTTCGCGCTGGTATTCGGCGTTATCGGATATATCGACGACTATCAGAAGGTGAAGCACCACCAGAACACCGGCCTGACCGCGCCGCAGAAGTTTATTTTGCAGCTGGCGGCGGCGGTGGCGTTCCTGTGCCTGATGCGGTACGAGGGGATGCTGAGCCCCAACCTGTATATTCCCTTCTGGAACACCCACATCGTGCTGCCGTGGATCGTGTATCTGGCGTTCGCGGCCTTTGTGATCGTGGGCACCGTCAACGCCGTGAATATCACGGACGGTCTGGATGGACTGAGCAGCAGTGTGACCGTGCCGGTGGGTCTGTTCTTCCTGGTGATGGCGGTGATCTGGCCCGGCTTCGAGCAGCTGGGGCTGTTCTCCGGCGCACTGGTGGGCGGTCTGCTGGGGTTCCTGCTGTACAACCACTATCCGGCCAAGGTGTTCATGGGCGATACGGGGTCGCTGTTTCTGGGCGGCGCCGTGGCGGCGCTGGCCTTCGCCTATGATATGCCGCTGGTGCTGATCCTGGTGGGCATCGTGTATATCTGCGAGACACTGAGCGACATTATCCAGGTGGGCTATTTCAAACTGACCCACGGCAAGCGCATCTTCAAGATGGCGCCGCTGCACCATCACTTCGAGATGTGCGGCTGGAAGGAGACCAAGGTGGTGGCGGTATTCACCGCCGTCAGTGTGATCGGCTGCGTCATCGCCTATCTGGCCGTGTGCCAGCGCTTCGGCTTCTAAGGCTTCGCACTATTTTCACAGGGAAGGAGGGAGACTATGACACGGGAGGAACAGCGCGCCCGGAAGGCCCAGCAGGAACGGATGCGGCAGGTGGAGCGCCGGCATAAGGAAGCCGCCCGCGGGCAGATGGATCTCCCCTTCCTGATCCTGACGCTGCTGCTGACGGTCATCGGCCTGATCATGCTGTTTTCCGCCAGCTTTCCCCGGGCCTATTACGACACCGGGGACGGCACCTACTACTTCAAGCGGCAGGCCGCCTTCGCGGCGCTGGGTCTTGTGGCCATGTTCATCGTCAGCAAGATCAACTACCAGCGCTGGCGCGGCGCGGGACGGCTGCTGGTGGGGCTTGCGCTGTTTCTGCTGATACTGGTCATTATCCCCCACAACCCGCTGGCCATCACCTCCAACAACGCCACCCGGTGGCTGGGCATCCGGGGCGTGTTCCAGTTCCAGCCGTCGGAGATCGCCAAGTTAGCGGTCATCGTGTACTTCTCCGACACCATCTCCAAAAAGCGGGAGAAGATGCTGACGTGGCGGCAGGGCATACTGCCCTATTTGGCGCTGCTGGCGGTCATCGGCGTGCTGATGATGCTGGAGCCCCACCTGTCGGGCACCGTTCTGATCTTCGCCACCGGCGCGGTGCTGATGATCGTGGGCGGCATACAGGGCTGGCTGGTGGCGGTGGGCGTCGGCGGCATCAGCGCGCTGGGCTTTCTGTTCATCAAGCTGGCGGAGGCCGGCGTCATCAAGTACGGCGCGGCGCGTATCGAGATGTGGCACAACCCGTGGGAGGACTATTACGGCGACGGCTACCAGCTGGCGCAGAGCCTGATCACCATCGGCTCCGGCGGCCTTTTGGGCGTGGGACTGGGCCGGGGGCGGCAGAAGTTCCTGTACCTGCCGGAGCAGTACAACGACTTCATCTTTTCCGTGATCTGCGAGGAGCTGGGGCTGATCGGCGCGTGTGTTATCATGCTGATCTTCTCCATGCTGATCCTCCGGGGCTTCTGGATCGCGCTCCACGCCCGGGACCGGTTCGGCGCGCTGCTGACGGTGGGTGTGATGACCCATCTGGCCTTGCAGACATTTCTGAACATCGCCGTGGTGTCGGGCTTCGTGCCCACCACGGGCATCTCCCTCCCCTTCTTCAGCTACGGCGGCACGGCGCTGTGTTTGCAGCTGGTGGAGATGGGCATCGTGCTGAGCGTATCGCGACAGATACCGGCGGCACGGGCGGGATAAAAGCACAGGATTTGACAACATTCCGTATTTTATTGCAGAAAAACTACTATTCGTATCAAAATATAGAGGTCGGACCGCCGCGGCGGTTCCAGGGAGCAGCAGAATGAGAGTGATATTTACCTGCGGCGGCACCGCGGGACACGTAAACCCTGCCCTTGCGCTGGCGGGGTATATGAAGGAGAAAGATCCGGAGACGGCCGTGCTGTTCGTGGGCACGCCCACGGGCATGGAGCGCGAGCTGGTGGCCAAGGCGGGGTACGACTACGCCGCGGTGGAGGTCAGCAGCTTTCAGCGGAAGCTGAATGCGGCGGGCATACGCCACAACCTGCACACGGTGCGGGTGCTGGCGTCCTCCGGGCGTCAGGCGCGGGCCATCCTGCGGGATTTCAAGCCCGACCTGGTGGTGGGCACCGGCGGCTACGCCAGCTATCCCATGGTGAAGGCGGCGGCCAGGGCGCACCTCCCCACGGCGGTGCATGAGAGCAACATGGTGCCGGGGCTGACCACGAAGATGCTGGAAAGCTACGCCGACGTCATCATGGTGGGCTTTGAGGACTGCCGCCAGCACTACAAGCATCCGGAGCGCATCGCCGTCACCGGCACACCGGTACGCGGAGACTTCTTCCGGCTGAGCCGGGAGGAGGCCCGGAAAAAGCTGGGCTTTGACGACGAGGCACCCCTTGTGGTATCCTTTTGGGGAAGCCTGGGCGCCAGCCACATGAACGAGTGCATGGTGGACTTCTTCCGCCGGGAGGACGCAGAGGGCTATCCCTTCCGCCACATCCACGCGGTGGGCAAGGGCGGCTGGGAGGCCATGGAGCAGAAGCTGCGGGAGCTGGGCCTGCCCAAGTCCGACCGGTTGGACGTGCGGCAGTATATCTATGACATGGACGTGGTGATGGCGGCGGCGGACGTGGTGCTGTGCCGCGCCGGGGCCTCCACCATCAGTGAGCTGACAGCGCTGGGCAAGCCCACGGTGATGGTGCCATCACCCTACGTCACCAACAACCATCAGGAGAAGAACGCGCGGCTGCTGGAAAAGCACGGCGGCGCGGTGGTCATCACGGAGCCGGAGAGCACCGGAGACGGGCTGTACAAGGCCGTGGAGGCCATCCTCTCCGATAATGAAAAGCGCTCCTCCATGGCCCGGGCCATGAAGGAGCTGGGTATCCCCGACGCCACGGCGCGCATCTACGACACGGTCATGGCGCTGGTGCGGAAGTAAGGGAGTCACCCCTCTCCCCTGTCCGTTCATACAATGGCATAGCTGTTGGATGGACGGGAAAGGGAGGGCACATGAGGTATATCACCATAGAGGGCGGCACGCCGCTGCGGGGCGAGGTGGCGGTGCAGGGCGCGAAAAACAGCGTACTGCCCATTCTGGCCGCCACGCTGCTCAGCGGAGACGTATGCCGCATTGAGGGCTGTCCGCACCTGAGCGATGTGGACTCGGCGGCGGATATCCTGCGGTACTTAGGCTGCGCTGTGCAGTGGGATGGAGACGATCTGCTGGTGGACAGCACCACGCTGACGCGGTGCGACATACCCCAGACGCTGATGCGGCGGATGCGGTCGTCCGTGATCTTTCTGGGGGCGATACTGGCGCGGTGCGGCTGGGCGGAGCTGAGCTATCCCGGCGGGTGCGAACTGGGGCCGCGGCCCATCGACCTGCACCTGGCGGCCCTGCGGGCGCTGGGGGCGGATATCGACGACGCAGGCGGGACCCTGCGGTGCCGGGCACGGAAGCTGACCGGCTGCCAGATCGTGCTGGCCACGCCCAGCGTGGGCGCCACGGAGAACGCCATGCTGGCGGCCTGCGGCGCGGAGGGCGAGACGGTGATCTGCAACGCGGCACGGGAACCGGAGATCGCGGACTTACAGGACTTTTTGTGCGCCATGGGCGCGGAGGTGCGGGGCGCGGGCGGCTCGGTCATCACGGTGACGCCGAAGCGCCCGCTGCACGGGTGCGTGCACCGGGTGATACCGGACCGGATCGTGGCGGCCACCTATCTGTGCGCGGCGGCAGCCGCCGGCGGAGAGGTCACGCTGCGGAACACGGAGCACCGGCACCTGGCGGCGGTGACCACGGTATTGGACCAGGCGGGCTGCGGCGTCCGCTGCGGTGAGGGGTACATACAGTTGGTGCGGACAGGGCCGCTGCGGGCCGTGCCGCCGGTGCGGACGGCGCCGTATCCGGGGTTCCCCACCGACTGCCAGGCCATACTGATGGCGGCGCTGCTGCAGGCGCAGGGCACCACGGTATTTGTGGAGAACATCTTTCAGAGCCGGTACCGGCACGTGCCGGAGCTGGCACGCATGGGTGCGGACATCCGGACCGAGGGGCGGGTGGCAGTGGTGTGCGGCACGGAACGGCTGCACGGCACGGAGGTCGTGGCCACCGACCTGCGGGGCGGCGCAGCGCTGGCGGTGGCCGGGCTGGCCGCCGAGGGCGTGACCACGGTGCAGGGCATCGGCCACATCCAGCGGGGCTATGCGGACCTGGCCGGGGACCTGCGGGCGCTGGGCGCCCGGATCACAGCGCAATAGACGAGACAACGAGAACAGCGGAGGAGCACAGACCATGGCAAGGCGCAGACGGTACAACCATAAGCGGCGGAGAGGAAGCCTGAGCTTCCTCTACAAGCTGCTGGCTTTTGTGCTAATCTGCACCGCCATCTCTCTGGCTCTGACGCTGTTTTTCCGTATACGCAGCATCGAGGTCAGCGGCAACGACCGCTATACCCGGCAGGAGATCATCGACGCGGCGGGGGTCAATGAGGGGGACAATATGTTCCTGATGAACAAGTACAGCGCGGCGGAGCGCATACGCAGGGCGCTGCCGTATATCGAGACGGTGCAGTTCCGGCGGTCGCTGCCGGACGGGCTTTCCATCATCGTGACGGAGTGCGCGGACCCGGCGGCCATCGTGCAGGACGGGAAAGCGTACCTGCTGTGCGACACGGGGAACATCGTGGACGAGGTAACGCCCGCTGCCGCGAAGCAGCGGATGCAGGTAAAGGGCCTGACGCTGACAGACCCGGCGGTGGGTCAGCCGGCAAAGGCGGCGGAGGGACAGGAGCTGGCGCTGGAGCAGCTGCTGACGCTGATGCAGGCGCTGGACCAGCGCGGCATGACGGCGGACGTATCGCTGCTGGATATGAGCGACCCGGCGCAGCTGACGCTGCGGTATCTGGGACGGTTCGACGTGCAGCTGCCCCGGGAGGCCGACTACGGCTACAAGCTGGACTATCTGATGGCCGTGGTGGAGAAGCTGGAGGTCAACGAAAAGGGCGTTATCAATATGATGCAGGAGGGGAAGGCACGGTTCATTCCGGAGTGATGCCGCGCGTACCACACCGCATCGGGGACGCTGCATAGGTGCTTCATGCTCCCGGCACAAAACTTTTTCGGTAAATTAAGTGCTTACACTTGACGCTTGCGCCAATTCGTAATACAATACAAGATATAGCATTTACCAGGAGATAATCCGTCATTTTCATACAAATTATGGCAGGAGGAGCAGACATGGCTTTTGGATTGGAAACCGGCCCGGAGAACGTTGTCAGCATCAAGGTCGTGGGCGTAGGCGGCGGCGGAAACAACGTGGTCAACCGCATGGTACGCGGCGGCGCGCAGGGCGTTGATTTTGTCGCAGTCAACACAGACAAGCAGGCGCTGAATGCCTCCAGCGCTACCTATAAAATTCAGATCGGCGAGAAGCTGACCGGCGGTAAGGGTGCGGGTTCCAACCCGGATGTGGGCCGCAAGGCCGCGGAGGAGAGCCGCAACCAGATGGCCAAGGCGCTGGAAAACACCGACATGGTGTTCATCACCGCCGGCATGGGCGGCGGCACCGGCACCGGCGCGGCACCCGTGGTGGCTGAGATCGCCCGGGAGGCAGGCATTCTGACCGTGGGCGTGGTGACCAAGCCCTTCGGCTTCGAGGGACGCCGCCGCATGACCCAGGCGGAACAGGGCATCGAGGAGCTGCGGAGCAAGGTGGATTCGCTGGTCATCATTCCCAACGAGCGTCTGAAATACGCCACCGACCAGAAGATCACCTTTGCCAACGCCTTTGAGATCGCGGACGACGTGCTGCGCCAGGCGGTGCAGTCCATCTCCGACCTGATCCGCGACACCGGGTTCATCAACCTGGACTTCGCGGACGTGACCGCCATTATGAAGGACGCGGGTCTGGCCCACATGGGCGTGGGCCGTGCGGCCGGCAAGGGCAAGGCCGAGGAGGCCGCCAAGATGGCTATTTCCTCCCCCCTGCTGGAGACATCTATCAACGGCGCGCGGGGCGTGCTGATCAACGTCACCGGCTCCATGGACATCGGTCTGGAGGAGGTGGAGCAGGCCGCCACGCTGGTGCAGCAGGCGGTGCATCCCGACGCGCTGACCATCTTCGGCGCCGCCTTCGACGAGACGCTGGACGATGAGATCCGCGTCACCGTCATCGCCACCGGCTTCGCCGAAAACAAGCCCCAGGCGGAGCAGCCCGCCCAACCGGCTCAGCCCGTGCAGTCTGCCCAGCCCGTGCAGTCTGCTCAACCCGTACAGCAGACGCAGACCGCGCCCCAGCAGCCGGTGATGTCTCAGCAGGCCCAGCAGCTCAATGACGCCGTGGACCGGGAGGCCAGCACCGCCCGGGAAAACATCGACCGCGCCTACGACGACATTTTCAAAATCTTTTCCAAGGATAAATAAGCAATTACGGCAAAAAAAGAGGACCTTTTTCAGGTCCTCTTTTTTTGCCTGTTTACATGTACCGCACCACGATGCACACCATAGACACCGCCATTACCATGATGGTAGCCGGCGCACAGTACCGGCAATACTTGCCCCAGGTCACAGGATGTCCGTTCTTGGCGGCCACCGACGTCCCCACCACATTGGCGGAGGCTCCGATGGGCGTTGCGCTGCCGCCCAGATCCGTGCCCATAGACAGGGCCCACGCCAGAACGTGTAGGTCAACGCCTTGGGTCTGGGCCATAGCCTGGATCACCGGCACCATGGTAGCCGCAAAGGGGATATTGTCCACAAAGGCGCTGGCCACAGCGGACACCCACAGGATGATGGCCACCATCACAACGGCCTTGCCGCCGCTGAGCCTGGCGATGCCGTCCGCCAACACGCCCAGGCAGCCGGTACGCTCCAGCCCGGCCACCACCACGAACAGCCCCGTGAAAAACAGCAGCGTCTTATAGTCCACCCGGGCAAACAGCCCCGCGGCAGCCTTTCTTCCGCTGGTCAGCAGCGTCACAAGACTCATCAGCGCTGCGGCGATGCAGCCGATGGTGGCCACCGTCAGCTCCGTCTGGGCGTGGGTGATCAGCAGGACCACCACCACCAGGAACGATGCGCCGCAGCCATAGAAGTCCGCCCGGTTCTTCACCGCCGACGCCGCGTCGGGGTACACCACATTGGCCGGGCGGTTCTTTTCGCTTTCGGCCAGAGGCTTGCGGAAGCACAGGAAGAAATACACCACCGTGAACACCAGACACACCCCGGCGATAACGCCGGTGTTGCCCAGGAAGTCGAAGAAGCTCAGCCCCAGGGACGTGCCGATGATGATGTTGGGGGGGTCGCCGCACATGGTAGCCGATCCGCCCAGATTGGCGCAGAAGATTTCCGCCAGGATCATAGGCACCGGGTCGAAATACAGGGTCTTGGCCAGCTCCGCCGTCACGGCAGCCAGGAACAGGATCACCGTAATGCTGTCGATGAACATAGCCAGCAGCGCTGACATCACCATGAAGCAGAGCAGCAGCGGCACCGTTCGATAGTTCACCAGCTTCGCGATCTTCAGACACAGCCATTGGAAGATCCCCGCATGGCCCATGCCCTCTACCATCACCATCATGCCGGCAATAAACACAATGGTGGACCAGTTGATGCCGGTGCTGGACTCGGATGACCCGATCCAGAACCCCTTCTGCGCAAAGCAGCTCAGGTTCAGCGTCTCCCAGATGGCCCCGCCGTCATGCATGCACAGGCCGAACACCAGCGCCAGAACCAGCGCCCCGCTGATCAGCGTCACCCACTGACGGGGAAAGCGGTCCCAGATGATGAAGCCGAACATCACCACGAATATGGCGACTGCCAGAATCTTTTCCATG
>OHJH01000116.1_pt1 | contig 14695 bp, 9 predicted proteins | sample 1568471 | NCBI WGS metagenome assembly OHJH01 (sample SAMEA3879546, study PRJEB24766) | human gut metagenome | biome: human-associated habitat; feature: feces | place: USA | collected 1985/1987 | reverse complement strand
CCCTGCTTGTCTTTCTCCATGTTAATCTCAATGAAGTTCGGGAACAACCGGCTTCCGATCTCACGGATAATGAAAGACTTCCCGATTTGTCTCGCACCATCGACAACAAGCATTTTATCGCCGCCGGACTTTAGATAGTTTTCTATTTGTTTTGAAATCTTACGATCAAGCATATCTCACACATTTATTCCATAATTCCACACTGGCAAATATACATTAAAATAGATCCAGACCAACACGGAAGCCAATAACGCATTTATTCCATAAAAAGAAAAAATTTTGTACCACGGAATTCGCGCCGAGAAGTGGAAAAGTGTTCCGTGCACAGATCAGGCTCTTCCGCTCACAAAGGTCCCCATAAAGGCCTTGTTGTGAGCAAAAAGGCTGATCTGGCTCACGAGGTGTTCACAAGGAGCAAGGTGGTGCGCAAGAAGGGGGCGAATCACGCGCGAAGATCACGCGTGTGTCGCAGACGGTTCAATGTATTGGGTCAAGACTGGTCAAGTGCCTTGAGAATCTCGGCGGCGAGAGCCGGGGAGACGAGTTTGGAGAGGTCTTCGAGGGGGGCGGCGGCGATGCGGGCGACTGAGCCGTAGTGCATAAGAAGGCGTTTCTCGGTCTGCTCACCGACACCTTTGATATCCCTTAAAGCACTCTGGATCTGGGCTTTGCTCCTGAGGCTGCGGTGGAAGGTGATGCCGAAGCGGTGGGCTTCGTCACGGATCTGCATCAGGACTTTCAGCGCCCGGGAGTTACGGTCCAAGAACAAAGGATAAGGATCGTTCACCCTGATCACAAGTTCCATACGCTTGGCAAGACCGATGACCATCAGCCTGTCCATCAGTCCGAGTTCGGCCAGAGCCTGGCGGGCGAACTCCAGCTGGCCTTCTCCGCCATCGATCACCACCAGCTGCGGCAGGTCGTCCGGAGCCTCCACGAGCATCCGGGAGTAACGGCGGTTGACCACCTCCTTCATCGAAGCGAAGTCATTGGCCCCGATGACCGTCTTGATCTTGAACTTACGGTAATCCTTCTTGGACGGCACTCCGTCACGGAAAACCACACAGGAAGCCACCGGATTGGTTCCCTGGATGTTGGAGTTGTCGAAGCACTCGATATGGGTCGGAAGCTCCTTCATTCCCAAGGCCTTGCGCAAGTCCTCAAGAACCATCCTGCGATATTCGTCAGGATCGGTGTGCTCCCTCTGCTTGATGGAGTTGAAAAGATATTCCTTGGCATTCTTGACGCTCAGTTCGAGAAGGGAAAGTTTGTCGCCGCGCGCCGGGATGCGGAAGTCGATGCCGTCTATCTCCACATCCGGCTTGAACGGCACGATGACCTCTTTCGCCAATGCACCGAACTTGGATTCGATCTCGGCGATGAACGTGCTGAGTACAGATGCCTGCTCCTCCTCGATGTTCATCTTGAAGCCCAGGTTCAACGACTGGATGACAGATCCGCCACGAACACGCAGGAAGTTTCCGAAAGCCTCCTGGCCATCGAAAACCAGAGAGAACACATCACAGGAAGTATCTGCGACAGAGGATATTATCGAATGTGAATAGTGCTTCTTCAAGGACTCTATCCTGTTTTTACAGACCTGCGCCTCCTCGAAACGGAGCTCCGCGGCCGCACGCTTCATCTCGGCCTCATATTCACGGATTATCTCATTCACGCCGCCTTTCAGCAGACGGGTGATCTCGGTGACGTAGGATGAATATTCCTCCTTGCTGATCGCGCCAACGCAGCAGCCCTTGCAGCGTCCGATGTGGAAGTCCAGGCACGGGCGGAATTTGCCCCGGAGGATCGCGTCGCCGGTGATTTTCAGGTTGCAGGAACGCAGAGGATAGTTCTTGCGGAAAAACTCCAGCAGGTAGTTGGCGTGCGAGACCGAGCTGTACGGCCCGAAATAGGTGCCGTTCTTCCTGTCCACACGCCTGGTCAAATAGATCTTCGGAAACTCGTCGTTGGTGATGACGATCCACGGGTAGGTCTTGGAATCCTTCAGCAGGATGTTGTAGTGAGGCTTGTACTGCTTGATGAGGTTGTTCTCCAGCAGCAATGCGTCCGCCTCGGAATCCACCACGGAGAACTGCGCGTCGGCGATCTTCGAGACCAGGATCCGAGTCTTCACGTTCAGCCTCTCCGGCGGCACAAAGTACTGAGCCACCCTCTTGTGCAGATCCTTGGCCTTGCCCACATAAATCACCTTCCCCGAGGCATCGTAGTAACGATAGACCCCCGGGGAATGTGGAAACAGGGCGATTTTCTCCCTGACTGTAAGATTTTTCCCGCTCAAAGCGTTTGAATATTACTTCTTGGCGGTCACGTATTTGGCGACTTCCTCCTCGATGCCTTCACCGCGGAGATCCCTCTTGACGATGGTTCCGTCAGGTCCGAAAAGGATGATGTGAGGAATGCCCTGGATGCCGTAGAGATCGGTAGGAACAGCCTGCGCGTTGATGATCTCGTTCCAGTTCACGCCATAAGCCTTGGCGGTGTCCACGGATGCCTGAGGCTGATCCCAAACAGCGACGCTGAGCACATCGAAATCGTCACCGACGTACTTGTCATAGACCTTCTTGATGTTAGGGATCTCCCTCTTGCAAGGGCCGCACCAAGATGCCCAGAAGTCAACGAGGACGTACTTGCCCTTACCTACATAGTCGGAAAGCTTAACGCCGTCGATGTCGAAGTCGGTGAACATCGCCCCCTCGGCGGTTGCCTTTTTTGCATCGATAGCTTTCTTCATCTTTGACACCACAGGAATCTCGGAAAGGGATGGATCGAGCAGGTTAAGCATCGAGTCCACCTGAGCCGGAGTAAGGTCGTACTGAAGGGTACTGAGCACCATAGCTCCAATGATGTTGTCCTTATTGGCATCGAAAGCCTTGTCATTGCATTCCTTTACGGCAGCCTCATAGTCATTATAAACCTGTTCCTTGACGGAATCCTCGGCCTCGTCGCCAAGTTCCTCAAGTCTGGCTCTGGCATCCTTCTCGAACTGAGCCATCGCGTCAGCGTAGGCTTTGTACTTCTCCTGAATGGAGACAGACGGTGCCTTGGAGGAAATCTCAACAGTGCCGTCCTCTTTGACGGTGACCGTCAACGGAGTACCGTCAGAAATGAATCTGGCTCTTACTCCTTCCCCGGTCAGCGTGGCGAGCACGGTCTTGGATGCAGGAAGCACAACGGCGAACTTCCCGTCCGTCACAGTGAGGGTGGTGTCAATTCCAAGATCGGAAATCTTGATGCTTACCTCTTCAGGAGCATTGCCCTCGAAAGCACCTTCGATGGCTGTCTTGTCAGAAACCTTCGGTCCGCAAGCGACCGCGGCGATGGCAGCCACAGCCGCCAGAATGAATGATTTACGTCTCATATTCATGAATATTAATGTTCAACCTTTCCTGCCTCGGAGTGGCACCGCAAAAGCGAGCCGCTTTTCCGCAACAAATGTAAAGTTATGAATATTTTCGAGAATATGAGTACCTTTGTTATACAGAATCAAATAATTATTGAATATGACGCTGAAAGCCAGCATAAAATCAATGAGACTGAGGACACTTCCGCTGTCCTTGTCCGGAGTGATCCTCGGAGTGACGCTCGCAGCGGACAAGGCAGATGTCAGTCCGTGGACAGCCGCGCTGATCTTCCTGACAACGGTATGTCTGCAGATCCTCTCAAATCTGTCCAACGAGCTCGGCGACACCTTGAACGGCACCGACTCTGCTGACCGTCAAGGCCCCCAGTACGCCCTCGGCAGCGGAGATATGACCGTAGGAGACATCAAAAAGCTCATCGGGATATTCATCGTCCTTTGCATCGTCTCCGGTCTGGCGATGATAAGTGTTTCCTTCAGGAGCATATTCAAAACTGAGTCAATCTGTCTGGAAGTGCTTGGCGCGGCGGCGATTGTGGGTGCGATGAAGTACACGCTCGGAAAGAATCCTTACGGGTACAGAGGGTTGGGGGATATGTCCGTGTTCATATTCTTTGGCCTTGTGTCGGTGCTCGGTGGGTATTATGTCGCGGCTCGGGAGTTGCCGCCACTGATTATGCTACTGCCTGCCTCCGCCATCGGGTGTTTCAGCGTGGGAGTGCTGAATGTCAACAACATAAGGGATATGAAGACGGATGCGGTGAATCGTGTGACCGTGGCCATCAAGCTCGGGATGAAGGGGGCGAGAATATACCAGACCATCCTGGTCACATTGGGCTGGGCCTTGATACTGGTGTTTTGCGCGGTCTATGATTTCGCGCCGGGACATTACATATTCATCATCACTCTTCCATTGTACATCAAGCACTTGCAAGGTGTATGGACCCGGAGCGAGCGTGCTCTCGACCCGATGCTGCCGATGCTCGTGATCTCAACTTTCTTCCTCTCCATCCTCGCCGGAGCGGGATTTTTAATTTTTTAGGAATATGCCGACAAAGACAAAAGTCAGGAATATGTTCGACAGCATCGCTGGCGACTATGACGCTCTGAATCACATACTTTCACTGGACGTGGACAAGATCTGGCGCAAGAAGGCCCTGAAACAGATCGTGGACGCTCCGGCCCCGGTCCGTGTCCTGGACCTGGCCTGCGGAACGGGCGATTTCTCGATCGCCATCGCCAAGGCTTTGAGCAGGTCTCACAAACGAGTCGGGACTCCTATTGAAGCAGATGTTAAGGCTCCAGCCAAAGCACCAGTCGAGGCACAGGTCACATCGACAGGTTTTGTGACCGGAGATTCCGGGAGATCGGACTTAATGACCAAGGGACACGTGACCGGCGTGGATCTGTCGGAGGGTATGCTGGCGGTGATGCGCGAGAAGGTCGGCAAAGCCGGCCTGACTGAGATGATAAGCATCGAGGAAGGAGACGGCGAGAACCTGCGGTTCCCGGACAACACCTTCGACCGGGTCACCATAGCCTTCGGAATCAGGAACTTCGAGAATAGAGAGAAAGGCCTAAGGGAGATGCTGCGCGTCCTCAAACCCGGCGGCCGCCTCGTGATCCTTGAGCTCTCCCGCCCAGAGAACAAGATAATCCGCTGGTTCTACGACCTCTATTTCCTGCACATCCTCCCGAAGGTCGGCGGCAAGGTCTCCGGTGACAAGGCCGCCTACGCCTACCTCCCCGCCTCCGTCGCCGCCTTCCCCGGCAAAAAGGCGTTCATGGCCACGATGCGCGAGGCCGGCTTCCGCGCCGTCACCCACAAAGCCTTCACCCTTGGCATCTGCCGGATGTACACCGGCGAGAAATAGGGAAAAAAGCGTGGCATCTAAATTACTGAATATCAAGGAAAAACGCTATGTCCTAGTGGAAGACATCGCACCAGGACATAGCGTTTTTCCTTGATTATAAAGGAGTTATCTGCCACGATGATTTATGGAATAATCATCACTTCAATGTTATGTTTTTGATTTCCTGTCCTGATTTGACTGAATATTCACGGGTTTTTCCATCATAATTGACCGTGACCTTGATTCTTTGGTCGTCCAACCTTCGCGCGGCGATGTTGAAGTCTTTGCCGAAAGCCTTTATGTGGTCAAGAGACATCGTGTTCCAGCCTGAGGGCATCTGAACCTTCAGGCTGAATGAATCAAATCCAGTCGGACGTATTCCGAAAAGACCTTCGGTGATAACCCTGCAATAGAGTGCGCTCTCACCCGACAGATGCCGCTGCGACCCTTCAGGGTAGGCCTCGACCGGATACGGGACGTGGGTTCCGAGAAGCCTGCGCTCAGAATAATCATGAAGCTGCACAAGCGCCTCGTCGGCATAGCCGGCGGCGAAAGCTCCTCTCAGAGCATAGAGGGTTGATCTGTCCCAGAAGGTTGTGCTGCCCTGCTGAGTCAGGATTCCGTCCCTGGTCATCATTTCCTTGGAGAACAGAGCCACGAGCGTACCCTCGGCCCTGTCATTGATACCGAAACACAACGGAAGACATATCCATGACCTCAACACATCGTTACCGTCATAGTAACGGTAAGTGTCATAACCGCTTACATTGCCGCCGAAATAATTCTCAATCGCCTTTTTCAGGTCAGCGGCCCGCCTGCGGTATGTCTTGGTGACCGATGAAGGCTCTCCCATCAACGGGGCGAGATATGTGGCGGAAACGAGGCCGTCATAGTAAAGACAGGCGGTCGAAAGGTTGGCGTCCCCGGCAGGGAAACGACCCTCCAACTCATCTGAATCGGATTCAGGAACACCTTGGGCATTGAGCTTTCTGTGGCAATATTCAAGACACCATTTTATGAAAGGCCAAAGTTGTTCCGCCTCTTTTCTGTCCCCGCGCGCCAGGACATAACGTGGCGCACCGTGGGCGACCATGGCAGCGTCTCCGCGGTCACCGGCCCCGTCCCAGATGTCGGTCCCCTCGGCGATTATCGAACTTGGAATCGGCTTGAACTCAGGATTTTGATACCTGGAGAACAGACTGTAGCAGTTAAATGAAGATTCATTGCCGGTCGCATAGCCAAGGAAAGGATAAAAAGGCGAGACATATTCGCATTCATCGTTACACCATAGGGCTGCATAATAAGACTCACCACCAGGCCCGTGCATCAGACCTCCTTTTGTCCTGAATATGCTCTCCGACGCCCTGATCTTAGCGAAACGGAACTCTGCGTCGATGGCCGGATCCGGAGTCCTTAGAATCAAGGAAGAATCAACGTCCTCCCGGATGAAGGACATCCTTGCGGCATATTCAGCGTCAATGTCAGGTACGATCATCCTTTCCGTGTCGGCCCGATAAGCCTGAAAGGCCGCATGGAACCTTATCTCGTTACGCGGCGCAAGGACATAAGTCCCGCTTCCGAATATATCGGCCCTGATCACATAACTGCCGTCCAGCCCTTCTCCGGCCAGGGTCCTTACCACTTGGCTGAACTCAGGAACGCTTACCGTCAATGGCTTGTCCGAAATATTCCTCAAGACATAGATCTCGCAGACCATTGGAAGGGTACGGCTGGGAAAGATTGTCTGGCTCACTTCCGCGACAGGCCTCGTGTAGTCACCGCGGGCGCCACCGACATTGGCCTTTCCGACACCATATTCATTGACAACGGAAAGGGCTCCGTTTATGGACACTTTCTTAGTGGAAAGCTGCCGAGGGACAAGGGAGTTGATCCCGACCAGCGACATGACGTCCGTACCCATCCTGTAAAGCAGGCTGGCGTGCGTGTCATTAGGGACACGGCGAAGCATCGGGAAAACCAACGATCTTTCCTGGCCGAACAGGCCTTTTTCGTCAACCATCCATCGAAGGACGCAGGAAACCTGTTCCCCGCTCATCTCGATGTGGTCGGAATATGGCAGGACGATCCTTTCGGGATTCAGCTCTATAGAACCGTCCGTTCCGATTGTCCAGCACGTCTGCGAATATGCCGCATTGGCGCTCGTTACCAGCGCCAGAATGGCCCACAGAATCCTTTTCATCACGTTTTTATTTTATTATTCCCACATCTTTGACTTCCCAGTCATCCGTTCTGAACGGAGCGAAAGGCTGACCGGAGGTTGTCATCACGTTTGCGTCCTCGGGATAGTTTCTGAAAGCATAGCGAGCGGCTACAGGCTCGGGGACATCTTCCGACCAGACTTCAATCTTATTCTGCCACCAGCGGAAGTTGACTTTGGCCTTATGCCAGACCTTGTCCGCCCCGGCGATCTCAAAGCCTCCCGGAGTGTAGTAGCCGTCTGAGGCGAAACCGAGAATGCTGTCGGACTCATTGAACTCATTCTGTCCGGAAAGATTGTTGAAACTCAGGACAAGCTGGTTGCACTTGTAGTAATCGTTGTACTCCTTCTCCATCGACTTGTAGGTCGGAGCAGGAAGCGGCACTCCATCGACACCATAGTCGTTACGGAGCGCGAGCCATGCAAGCCTGGTGCCCACCTCCATCTTCTTCCGAGGATGTATGCAAGTACGGCTGCCGATGTCTGTCGTTGCGGCAATGCCGCTATGAGGGATTTGAGCCATTGCCTGGTACTGTGCCTCCACAACCAGAGGCAGAGAGCGCAGTCCCTCGCCGTTGTAGGGGTAAGGGGCAAGCTGAACGAAATAGAACGGCATTCCCTCATCCTCCCATATATTCCTCCACAAGTCAACCATGGAAACCATAAGATTCCTATAGTCAAACCAGTTGATCCTGTTCGACTCCCCTTGGTACCAGATCCATCCCTTGGCCGTGTAATGGCGCAGAGGCCAGATCATCGAGTTGAACAGCCTGTGGGGCTCACTGGTGACCCCTTCTCCGGAGAGGGCGAACTCATGGTTGATCCCCTCGGTGGAGAGGATTGCCTCATCGCTCATCCAGCATTCGATGCGTGTGCCTCCCCAGTTCGAGGAGATCAGACCCACCGGCACACCTACGAGAGCCTTGGACAACGCCCTGCCGAAGAAATAACCGCAGGCGCTGAACTGACTCGCGTTCCTCATGGTAGGCAAAAGCCATTCTCCTCCGCAGGTGTCCGCCGGTTCGTCAGCCGGAACCCGTGGAACCTGGAAAAACCTGATCAAGGAGGCCTCGGTAGGGACATCCATCAGGTACTCGGGATAATTTTCGACCGGCTGCATCATGAAACCGCAAAGCGGCATCTCCATGTTGGACTGCCCACAGCAAAGCCAAACCTCACCGAGCATGATCCCCCGGACGGTGACCGGCTCGCCGTCGGAGATGGTCATGGTGTGAGGGCCGCCGGCGTCAGCGGTCGCTACCCTGACACGCCAATTCCCGTCCGGATCAGCTTTGGTACGATACCTTTCCTTGCTCCATGACACAGACACTGAGACCTTTGCCCCGGCCTTGGCCTTTCCCCAGACATTCACGGAAGTGTTGCGCTGAAGAACCATGTTGTCACCGACGAGCGATGGAAGAGAGACTTTCGCAGACACGGACAAAGCAGTCAGCAACACCGCCGCCATCACAATAAGAAACCTTTTCATATCATTCAAAATTTTAATGCAGACATCAAGTGATCATTGAAAAATAACTTGAACTAAATCTGACACAAATTTAGTTCAACTTATTTTTTAACGCCTACTTATTCCAAACAAACCTATAGTTGAACCGGCGGTTCGGAGCGGTGTCTCCATGCAGACAAAGCGAGATCGGATCGACCAATTCTCCGGTGTTGTCGGCCCACTTGAAGTCAAAGGTAATTGATTTTCCGGAAACACCAAGCAGTGACTTCGGCACGGCCAGTTCCAGTTTGTTGCCTTCCACAGCGAAGCGGTACTCCCCTGCCTTGACCCATTTTCCGTCTGCATATTTGAGGACATTACCCTTACCGGATGACGTTATGTCCTTGTTGATCAAGATGTCGTAGCCATACCATCCGGTGGAGGAATCCCCGTCGGAATCAATCAGCAGCAACATCCAGTCAGGATCGGTGCAAGGTGTAAGCGCGTCGGCGGTCTCGACGTAGAAGAATATTTCATTCTTCCCGACGGCCACCTTGGAGGCCACAATGTCGTTCCTTCCAGTAGAATCTTTGTAATGAAGCCCGCCGTAACCCTTCGCGTCACGATGGAACACGTCTCCACGGGTGTCGCGATAGACCACCTCGACCTGCTCCCAATCCTTGAATATTCCGTCAACCGCCATTTTATGAATATGCCTGTTCACTGGAACCGGACGGACTCCCTTGTAGCGGCGGATGTTCTGCGCCATCTGCATGTAGTAGTTGTCGGTGTAGCCACCTTTCATCGGCTGTATGGTCCTGTTGAACTCGGCGTTGTACTGGTCCACGAACATGAACGGATTCTTGCGGCCAAGCCACATCACGTCTCCGTTGTACTTCCCGGCGGTCCACTCGTTCCAGTCATTCAGGTAAAGGAACTGCGGATTCGCGGCCAGAGCGTCATCCCAGCGCTCCTGGAAATATATTCCATAGCCTTCCGGATCGGAAACCTTGCGGCCGAGCCACGGAACGTAGGCAGAATCCGGGAGATCATATTCATTGAGCTTCGGCTCGCCGTCACGCCTTGACCAGGATTTTCCTACTCCCATCGGGACATCGGTCATGGTGACAGGATGCTGGGCAGGGGTCACTGCTACCTCCTCGATCTTACCGTCATGCTTGGAAGCCAGCTGCTCCGGAGTCATCGACTTGATCCGTGAATCGGCCATGCTGTAGCCGAAGCTCCAGTTGTCCTCAGTGCCGATGAAACGCTTGCCGGCCCACTCGTAGTAGCCCCACCACATGTTCCTTAGCGTGAAGAAGTTCTTGACCTCATCGGAATAGTCATGCTTGCCGTCCTTGTAGGCGGAGTGGCCTCCGTTGGCGTCGTGGACAGGATCCGCGTTGTAGAGAAGGAGCGGCTTCTCGTCCCAGTAGAACCACAGGTCAGGATACTTGTTCTCCTTGTAGATCCTTTCGTAGAGCTGCTGGACAACGTTGATCACCTCTCCGTTGAACGCCCAGAAACAGAACTGAGGGGTGTTGTTGCCCTCCTCCCGCATCTTCTCCATCGTGGAGAAAAGCACCTCCCACTCGTCCCAGTAACGCACGGCGTTAGTGACATCCAACACAAGCACATCCACTCCCGCGTCGGAGAGCATCGACATGTCCTTCCGGATAACCCATTCGTCCTGACTCAGGAAGTAGCCCATCTCGGGCTCTCCCCAGTGATAGGAGCCGTACTTCCAATTCGGATTGTCGGCCTGGAGACGGGCGTTCGGATCGGCGTTAAGAACCTTCGTGACATCAGCCCCGTAAGGTCCCGGTAACGTGGCAAGGTTCTGTGTGTGCCACGTTATGTAGAATATTCCCACAACACGGCGCTGGTCGGTCTTCACAGGGCCTACGGCATCGATTCCGGGCATTGTCCTGCCCAGAGCGTCAGTCGCGACCCAAGTGTCCTGATACAGGTCCAAGGTCTGGCTTTGGACAGTTATGTCCTGTGCCGAAACAGCGCAGGACATAACCACGAAAGCTATTATAGATGAAATTGCCTTTTTTGTCATCTGTAAATATTAAAGTGTCAATGAACTTGGTTTATTCGCCTTCCTCGGCGGCACGCCAGTGCATAAGACGGATCACCACTGTCTCTCCGGCTCCGTCACCGATGTCAAAACGGACTACGGCTCCAGGGTCTCCACCCCACCAACCTTTGTTCCAGGCATCGACCATATTCATCTTGAATGTCTTCCATTCATCGGTCTTCTTGAGCGTGAAGAATGTCTCCACGCCGCCGGCAGGGCCTCCGACACCCCAACCGCCTTTGCACCAGAAGAACTCGCAGGCAAGGTCAGCAGTGGACTTGTAGTGGAACACAAGAACTGTTCCAGGAGCCTGTTTCTTGAGAGGCTGCATAGCCACCCAAGAGTCTCCTCCGGTCGTCGCGAACGTGAACTCTGACGGGTTCTCCGGATTGCTTGCCGTAATCTTAAGATTGTTGATGATTCCAGTGTTAGGAGTCATATATTCAATCTCCGGATAGTAGGTGGCGTCATCGTCCGGATCCGGCTGAAGCTCAAGCTCGGACTCCTTGGCGTAATGGGTGGCCGCGTCCGCATAGTAGGCGCAGAACTCGGTGATGCTCACGCGCTGCACGCCTGGGAAGGCGATAAGAATAAACCTTGCGTCTATCGGATTCTCTAATTTGTAAGCATGGTTATAGATGTGCTCAGGATTATATTCAAACTTTCCAAGATAATGAGCTTGGGACATATCAGCCACTGGCTCTTTCGAGTCGAAAACCATAAGGGCCACAGGCTGGCCGTCCCGATCCTTTGAATTACCTACCAGTTCGAACCAGTTGATCCGATGAATCTCACCAAGGTCAATGGCGACCCACACAATGTCATTATTCGATCCTGACCAGGCGGTTGAGACATTGTTATCCAAAAGATTTGCGGGAACATTGTCACCATCCACCCCAGAGGCGCCGATGGCCGTCATTCTGGACTGAGGGATCTCTCCCCTTTCCGGTGTCACCTCGACAACCTTTGGCTCCGAAGTGTTCTTGCCGCTCTCGTCAGTGGCCGTGATCGTCACATTTGTCTTGTCCACAAACGGGAAGATCTCCACGCTGCCGCCCTCGTTGCTTGTTCTGGTCACAGTCTTGGTCTCTCCCGCGAGATTCTTGTAGGAAATGCTCATGGTGACAGGGACATCATACTCATTTGCCCAGCTGATGACAGCACCCTCTACGGTCGGCTTGGCCTCCACCGTACCGGTGATGTACTTGAAGGCCTTTGATGCATCCTCCGGAGTGCAGGAAACGGTCTTGGACTCACCGTAACGTCCGTCGGATGTGTATGGTGTGACTGTGAACTCGTAGGTGTCAGTGTCTGAAAATCCACCGATCCTGACCATGGACGCTGGTGTGTTCACGTCCGGATAAACACTATAGACACTCACTTTCTGGCTCACGGTCTCCCCCTCCGAATTAGTGTAGGTGACCATCGAATAATAATAGTCCGCGTCAGATGGATTGCCCCACATCAGGACCACCGCACCGATTCTTGGCTCTGCTTCCAAGAAAGACAACGAAAGATCGCCATCCTTTGTCATTCCTGAATCCTCCTTGCAGGAAAGGAAGATGGCCGAGCAGGCGATCAATATCAAGTAGATGATTTTCTTCATATTCATCAAATTTTATCAATTCATGATTAAACCCCATTACCAACCAGGGTTCTGCCAATCGGTCTTGGTAAGTTCAAGAACCTTTGAGACTTCGGTGAGGTCGATCGGGTAGAGCAGGAACTTGTCAGTAGTGGTGGAGCGCTGTCCAAGGACGAAGCGTTCGTAAGTGAGGTCGGCACCTGTGCCTGACACTTTCATTCCAGTCACGGTAGATGTGGCCGAAAGGGTTTTCCAGCGACGCAGGCTGAAGTAATAGTCCGCCTCAAGGGCAAACTCTACCCTGCGGTCGTTACGGTACCTCTTCTCGAAATCAGCGACTGTAAGTCCGCTTGGAATCTCAGGCATTCCGACCCTCGCGCGGACAGCGTTGACGGCTCCGCGGGCGGACATATTCAGACCTGAGACGCTGACAACCTGATCCGGTCCGGCAGCCTGGTAGGCCACCTCGGCGAAGTTGTAGTAAAGCTCAGCGAGGCGCACAACGCGCATATAACCATCCGAATTGGAGTTTCTGTTGGATGCGTCGTGGGCATATTTGCGCATATAGTAGCCTGTGTGGGTGTACCTGATGCTGGTTGAGTTCAATCCGCAGTTGGCTCCGGCGACTGTGGAGATCTCATCCTCTCCCCTTACGCTGCCGTTGTAGAACACGGTCGCATAGAAGCGAGGATCCCTATCTTCGTAAGGTTTGGTCTCATCGTAGCCGGATTCGGTGTTTATGATAGGCTGAAGGTGCTGATCATCGCTGTAACCGGTTATCGCTGGCTTGCCGTTGGCCATCTCGTAGGCATCGACAAGTTCCTGGGTCGGGCAAGTGCCGGCCGTGGCGCTTCCGCTCACGATCGGAACTCCGCAGCTTGACCAGACAGCTGTACGTGTGCCACCATAGATGGTTTCCTTGTCCTGCGCCCTCATATCCTCAGGATTGTAAAGGAAATATGAAGCGTAAGCGTTGTACCCTGCGCTCGCCGTGGTCCAAAGGCTGTAGTCATTGGACAGAACCTTGGCGAGGGCGTCAGCAGCGATTTCAAGAGCCTGATCAGCAGTGTAACCGCCGTCACCCATCAAAGGACTGATGACGTAGGTAGCAGTCTCGCTCCTGATAGCCTGTGCAAGTGCTTTTGTCGCCATTCCCCACTGCTGTGTACGATAGACGTATGAATATGCCTCCGAATCCTCCGTGGCTATCGCGGCGTCGCAGTCAGCCAGAATCTGTCCGGCGATCTCTGAGACAGTCGCTTTCTTGTCTGAAGAATAGTCGTGATTGGTGCCAAGATCCGAAGTGATCAAAGGTAGCTGACCATATCTCTTCATCAGCTGGAGATAGTACCAAGCCCTGAGAGTCAGAGCCTGGGCCTTCCACCCTGCCCTTTCCCAGTCCAGCATCTCAGCCGTGGCTCCATCTATGTTGGCGATGAACACATTGCACTTGCGTACGCCCTCGAAGTAGTTGCCCCAAGGATTGCCGTCCCAGTTATGGTCTGCGAAATTGCTGGAGGTGATGTCAGAATTATACCAGATGTCGTACGAACTTCCGGCCGTGATGTCCTGACTGTTCTGAGCGTCGTCCGTAAAGGAACCGACATTGACAGACGGATTCTTGATATAATTGTAGCAGGCGTTGAGATAGCCTTTGGTTCTGTTTCTGTCCTTGAAAACCTCAGACATATCAATGGTTCCGTTGGAACGGAGATCCAAAGCGTCCTGGCAGGCAGACAAGGCCGCCACGGCCGCCAATGCAAGAATAAGTATGCGGAATTTTTTCATGATATTCATCTTTTAGAATGTGAGGTTGATTCCAAGTCTGTACATCCTATAGACAGGGAACGCGGAGCAAGTGCCCTCGACTGGAGTGTCGTTTGTCTTCATACCATCGATGGTAAAGAGGTTCTGACCACTCAGATAGACCTTGAAAGCGCTGGCGTTAAGGAAGTCGCAGACCTTCTTAGGCATCTTATAGGAGATTTCTGCCGTCTTCAGGCGCAGGAACGAAGCATCCTTGAGAAGATAGTCGTTCGTCTGAAGATTGGTCGTGGCTGTCGTGGAAAGGGCAGGGAAACCTATTTCCTCATCGTTGAGCCACTTCTCGGCGGTCCAGGCTGACTTATG
>OHJH01000115.1_pt1 | contig 14727 bp, 14 predicted proteins | sample 1568471 | NCBI WGS metagenome assembly OHJH01 (sample SAMEA3879546, study PRJEB24766) | human gut metagenome | biome: human-associated habitat; feature: feces | place: USA | collected 1985/1987 | reverse complement strand
GGGTATCCGGCTTTCACCGGATACCCGTTGTCAGCTTGTCAAAAATCCTTTTTGACAGATGCCCATGCGATGGCAGCGGGATTTTTTTGTTTATTCCCCCCGGTCTGCGCGAATCAGCAGCCGCAGAGCCTCCACACCCACCTCCACGGCGGAGGTGGTGTCCTCGCTCATATCCTGGTCCAGTCCGGCGGCCTCCCGCTCCTGGTTCCAGATCACGTGGAAGCAGCTGCCGCAGCGGCAGCCCAGGGCATCGGCCACCACAAACAGGGCGGCGCTTTCCATTTCGCTGGCCTTCACATGCAGGCGCTTCCAGGCCTCCCATTTGTTCAGCAGCTCATAGGAAACCGGCATTTTGGCCGGACTGTGCTGGCCATAAAACGCGTCCTTGCACTGGACCACGCCGGTTTTCAGGGACTTGCCCAGATTCTTGGCCGCCTGCACCAGGGCGCAGGTCACATCGAAGTTGGCCACGGCGGGATACTCAATGGGGGCATACTCCCGGCTGGTGTGCTCAAAGCGGATGGCGCCGGTGGCCACCACCACGTCGCCGGAGCGCACGTCCAGGTCGATGCCGCCGCAGGTGCCCACCCGGATAAAGGTGTCTGCGCCGATGTTGTGCAGCTCCTCCATGGCGATGGAGGCGGAGGGGCCGCCGATGCCGGTGGAGCACACGGAGACCTTTTCTCCCAGCAGGGTGCCGGTATAGATGGTGAATTCGCGATTCCGGGCCACGAAATGGGCGTCGTCAAACAGGGCCGCGATCTTCTCGCACCGACCCGGATCGCCGGGCAGAATGACGTAGCGGCCCACATCGCCCTCCACGCAGTGGATATGGAACTGTTTGTCCAGCTTTTGCATAGATGCGCCTCCTTAATGGTGGTTCAAATTACAATGTCCAATCATTATACCACATATTGCCGCCGTGCGCAAATGAATTCCTCCCGGGCGGGGCGCGTTACATGACGCCCATGGCCCGCAGGGCGGCGGCGAAGCAGAAGATGGTTCCCATGGACAGCACCGAGCTCCAGGCCACCACTTGCTGGGCCAGCTGCTCGTCCCCGCCGATCTCCTGGACCATCACTGCGCTGGTTACGGCTACCGGTGAACAGAAGATGGCCACTATCGTGGGCATTTCCACCGTGGTCAGCCCCAGCGGCTCCCGCAGCAGCAATACCAGTGTCAGAACGATCAACGGCACCACCACCAGGCGCATGGACACCGCCGCCAGGATCTTTTTCCACAGGCCCTGCACCGCATCGAACCGCAGCCGGGCGCCCAGGATCAGCAGCACCAGCGGCGAGGCCACCTTAGACAGGTCACTGCATGCCTTGTAGATGGACGGCAGGCTGCTGCGCAGAGAGAACACCGGCTGGCCATCCACCTGCGGCAGCAGCTGCCGCACCAGTACGGTGACGAGACCCGCCAGCGCGCCCAGGATCAGAGGGTTGCGGAAGATCTGCCGCACCTCCTCCCGCCAGGAGATGGATTTGCCGTCTGTGCTGTATGCCGTCAGCATCAGCACTGCCAGCATGTTGAATACCGGCACGCACACGGAGGTGACCAGCGATGCGAAAATCAGCGCGTCCTGGCCGCCCAGAGCGCTGGCCAGCGGGATGCCCATAATGACCTGGTTGGCCCGGAACGTGGCCTGGGCAATGACTACCCGCTGCGCCCGTTCCCGGGCAAACAGCGGCGCCACGGCCACGCCCAGCCCTGCGGCACCCACAATGCACAGCACGATGAAGCCCAGCAGACGCCAATTCAGCACCGACAGGTCCTCGATGGCGTATACGTTCAGAAACAGCTGCACCGGCAGCAGCACATGAAAGCAGAAGCTGTTGAGCTGCCGGTAAAAATCATCGCTCCAATGGGCAGAGCGCCGCAGCCAGCAGCCCAGGGCCATGGTCAGCAGCAGCGGCATAATGGCCCTGCCCGCGTATAAAAGGATCTCCAGCATAATCGTTTTCCTCGGTTCCTGATTTCGAGGGACAGTATAGCAGATTATTCCCTGTTTTTCTACCCTTCCTGTAAAATTCCATCCTGTGGGCGGCGGGCCTTGCAAATCCCGGAAGAATATGGCATGATAGAGAAAAACCACCGGGGAGGACACCATATGGACACAGAAAAGCTATATGATCAGGATGCATTCCTGCGGGAATTTGACGCCGTCGTCACGGAGTGCTATGAGGGAAAGGACGGCTCCTGTCTGGTGACTCTGGACCGCACGGCCTTTTATCCGGAGGGCGGCGGTCAGCCGGCGGACCATGGCGTGCTGGGCGGCGCGGCGGTGCTGGACGTTCAGGAACGGGAGGGACGGGTGCTTCACACCTGCGACCGCCCCCTGCCGGTGGGCCGGACGGTCCGCGGCGTCATCGACTGGGACCGCCGCTTTGACCACATGCAGCAGCATTCCGGCGAGCACATCGTCAGCGGCATGCTCTGCGCTGCCTTTTCCTGCGACAATGTGGGTTTTCACATGGGTGCGGATACCGTCATCATCGACTATAACGCTCCCATGACCTGGGAGCAGGTGCTGGAGGTGGAGGACCGGGCCAACCGGTATATCTGGGAAAATCATCCCTTCCGGGCGTACTATCCCACGCCGGAGGGGCTGGCCGTCCTGCCCTATCGCAGCAAAAAGGCAATAGAGGGGCCGGTGCGCATCACAGAGTTCCCCGGGGCGGACCGCTGCGCCTGCTGCGGCACCCATGTGGCCGCCAGCGGCCAGGTGGGATTGGTGAAGTTCCTGTCCTGCCAGAAGCTGCGGGACGGCGTGCGGCTGGAGCTGCTGTGCGGCGGCCGGGCCATGGAATACCTGTCCCGATGCTGGGACCAAAGCCGCCGGATCGGCCAGGCGCTGTCCGTGAAGCCCCAGGCAGCCTTTCCGGCAGTGCAGCGGCTGGAGGAGCAGCTGCGGCAGAGCCGGGAGCGCTGCGCCGCCCTGGAGGAGCAGGTGTTCCGCCAGACAGCGGAGCAGTACCGGAACGCCGGGGATGTGCTGCTGGTGCAGCCGGACATGGAGCCGGACAGCGTCCGCCGTCTGTGCGACGCCGTCAGCGGTACCTGCGGCGGACGGTGCGCCGTATTTGCCGGCACCGGCGGCAGCTATCGCTGGGCCGTTATCCATCCGGGACAGGATCTGCGCGCCTTTATCCGGGACATGAACCAGGCTCTTCATAGCCGCGGCGGCGGCCGGGACGGCTTCGCCCAGGGCAGCGCCGCCTGCATGGAGGAGGAGCTGCGGGCCTTCTTTGCCCAATGAAAATCGAAATCACCCCGGACCATGCTGCCTGCATGATCCGGGGTGTTTTTGTCCGTATGGGTCACAGCCATGTTTCGGGGGCTGCGGCGGCCAGAAACAGGGCCAGAGACAAAAGGTCCGCACTGCCGCCGGGGCTCAGATGCCGGGCGATGAGATCGTCGTCCAGAGCCTCCAGCGCCGGAGCCAGAGCATTCTCCGGCAGAGTGAGAAGTGCCGACGCCGCCTGCTGCACATAGCGCAGGCCCTCCGGACCGCCGCGATAGGCCAGGGTGCTGTCGTCCAGCCGGGACATGGACCAGGTCAAGGCCGCCAGGGCACCGGATCGGGACAGAAGCTCCCGCATATGCCGGGCGGTGGGAAAGCCGGATATGGCCTCCTGCCGGACGCCGCCGCACTGGGCCCGGACGGCGCTGCCGTGGGTACCGGAGGCCGGCGGCAATGCGCCGGCGATGGCGGCCGCCGTGTGGAAGGGATCGCCGCCCTCCGTCAGGCTGCGGCCCAGGGCCGACAGCAGCAGGGCAAAGCTGTACAGCGCCCCCTTGTGGGTGTTGACGCCGCCGGTGGCCGTCAGCATGGCATGCTCCGCCTCCCGGCCCAGTGCCTGGAGCTCCGCCGGAAAGGCCCCTGCCATGCCCAGGGACACAAAGCGGCAAAAATACGGCTCCAATGCCGCCGCGCTGCGGCGGAACAGGGGCAGGTCCATGTCATCATGGGCCCCGGTGTTGCGCCGGTCCACCAGGCCAGGCTTGGGGGTCAGGCACACCTCGTCCTCCAGGGCCTGACGGGCCAGTTGGGCCAGGTGACCGGCGGCAAAGCTCCGGAGGATATCCTCTGTTTTGGCCTGGATGGCGGCAAGGCCGTGGGCCCGGCTGCGGGAGCACACCGTCACGGGGCCGCCGCAGATCAGGCACCGGCGGCTCTGGGGCCGGGACAGCTTCTCCCCGCCGGGGGACAGCACGTCCAGGTCATACAGCCGGCCCACGGGGGCCTGCTCCTCCAGCCGGAGGCACAGATCCTTCACGGCTCCGGCGGGGCGGTGGTATACCAGCAGGGCCTCGGGGCCTGTGGGGGCGGCGACGGACTCCCGGTGCACCGGCGCACCCAGGTCCCGGTCCAGGGCCGCAAGGCCCGCCCGGAAGGCCAGGCGGACCAGAGGCGTGTCCTTGACGGGGCCGGCGATATTCATGGTGAAGGACAGCAGCGTGCCGCCGTACTGCCGGTGCAGCGCCTGCTGGCGCTGCACCCGGCGGTCACGGGCAAGGAGCACCTGCTCCAAGGTGATCTCTACAGTATGCATAGGTTGTCTCCGGTACCAGAGGTTGGATATCGGCCAGGCGGCCCTGGCGCAGCAGCTGCCGGACCCGGCTGGCGCTGATGCCCTCCAGCCGGGGAATTTCAGTGACGGAGATGCCCCACAGGGGCAGCAGGGCCTGCATCCGGCGGTTATACCGGGCCGTTACCGGGGAGTAGGGCTCCTGGCCCACAAAGCGCCGGGTGATGCCCAGGGCCGGGGCGATGCGCTTGCCGAACAGGGTCAGCTCCAGGTCGCAGCGGGCCTGCTCCGGGTCGCCCTGTAAAAAATACGCAGGGAAGGTGGCCCGGGAGATGATATAGTCTCCGCCGGGGACCACGTCCACGTTGGGCAGGTCCTCCGTGCCCCGGCGCACCAGCTCCAGCCGGTCTGCCGCCGGAAAGTCACCGGTCTCCTCGCTGAGAACAAATACGTACAGATGGGGGCAGCGGGCGGCGGCATACTCCACCAGATGCCGGTGGCCCCGGGTGAAGGGGTTGGCGTGGCACACCACAGCGCCGCTTTCGCCGTCATACGCCGGGAGGGAGGCAAGATAGCGCTCCACGCCTCCCCGGCGGTGCTCCATCATCAGCATGTCCGCCGTTTCCGCCACGGGGAAGAAGCCCAGGCTGCGGAACAGGCGGGCATTTTTCGGCTTGGTGTACAGAAACGGATGGGCTGCGCCCCGCTGGGCGGACTGGCGCAGCAGGGCGGTGACGATCTGGGCACAGGCTCCGTCACCCTCGGCCTGGGGGGCCACGGCGATCTGCTTGAGGACCCGTCCGCTGAGAGACCCGCAGGCCAGTATGGCCCCGCCGCCGGAGAGCAGCAGGGCCGTACAGTCGGCGTCCCCCTCGTCCCGGAGCCCGGCGGAGGCCAGAAAGGCCTCATACGCCGGGCGCAGGGACAGCGGAAGCACCGTTACGATGCGCAGATCATTCATCCTCGTCGATCTGACGGACCACATCGATGATGGTGTTGTCACGGTACATGACCACGCCCACGATACGGTCCTTATAGCGGATGGGGTCGGGCACACCCACGATTTTTTCGGCCCGCTGCTGGAGCTGCTGGATGGTGAACACATGCAGCCCGGCCTTTTCCAGCTTTTCCTTCACATCGGGGCGGCGGGGATTCACGGCAATGCCCTGGTCGGTGACCACCACGTCCACCACGTCGCCGGGGGTGACCACGGTGTTGACGCGCTTGACGATGGTGGGAATGCGGCCCCGGGTCAGGGGAGCCACCACCACAGAAAGGCTGGCACCCTCCGCCGTGTCGGGATGACCGCCGATGGCACCGCGGATCACGCCGTCGGAGCCGGTGAGGACGTTGACGTTGAAGTCGGTGTCGATCTCCAGGGCGGAGAGGATCACGAAGTCCAGCTGGTCCACGGCGGCGGCCACCAGATGGCTGGCGTAGTAGCTGGCGCCGATCTGATGGTGGAAGTGGTTGTTCTTCAGGCTCTTGGCGGCGTCCAGGTCAAAGCTCTGCACGTCCAGGATGCGGTCGATGAGGCCCTCCTCGTGCATGGCGGCGATCTGACCGGTGATGCCGCCCAGGGCGAAGCGGCAGTGGATATTCTGGTCGATCATCTTCTGGCGCAGGAAGCGGGCGGTGGCCAGGGATGCGCCGCCGGAGCCCATCTGCATGGAGAAGCCGTCGTACAGATATCCGGCGGCCTCGATGACGTTGGCGGCGGTCTTGGCGATCAGCAGCTCCTTGGGGTCCTTGGTATAGCGGGTGGCCCCGGACATGATGCCCTTGGGGTCGCCGATGTCGTCGGTCATGACCACATAGTCCACCTCGAACTCAGGGATGGCCCAGGGGGCGTTGGGATATGCCACCAGGTGGTTGGTAATGACGATGACGTTGTCGGCATAGGTGGCGTCGGGCCGGGCATAGCCCAGAGAACCGCAGGCAATGCCATCCTCACCGTCGCGGCTGTAGCCGTTGGCGTTGCCGTAGGGGTCACAGGAGGGCGCACCCAGGAAGGCCACGTCGATGTGCAGATCGCCGGACCGGATGGCGCTGGCCCGGCCGCCGTGGGACCGGAATACCACCGGACAGTCGATGAGGCCCCGGGACACCTGCTCGGCCAGCTCGCCGCGCATACCGGAGGTTTCGATGTGGGTGATGACGCCATTCTGGATATGGCGGATCAGGGGGGCGTGGACGGCGGCCAGGGAGCTGGCGGCCAGGGTCAGGTTCTTAAAGCCCATTTCCGCCAGCTTATCCACCACGGTGTTGATGATATGGTCGCCGTTGCGGAAGTGGTGGTGGAAGCTGATGGTCATGCCGTCCCGAAGGCCGGTGCGTCGGATGGCCTCCTCCAGGGAGGGCACCAGCTTGTTCTGCCGGGTGGACCGGGCCTGGAATGTGGCGGTGTTCTTCTGGCGGGCACCGTGATACAGCCCGTGGTTGCTGATCTCACCGATATGCGGGATTTTTTCAAGCTCGATCATGTCAAATCTCCTCCACTTCGTCGATCTTGCAGCCGGCCTCGTACAGGTCCAGCAGGCGGCGGGCCCGGGTGACCACGGGCTTGTCGATCATCTTGCCCTTGAGGCTGGCCACGCCGCTGCCCCGGGCGTTGGCCTCGGCAATGGCGTCCATAATGGCCCGGGCCTTGTTCAGGTCCTTCTCGCTGGGCATGAACACATGGTGCAGCGGCTCGATCTGGCGGGGATTGATCACGGACTTGCCGTCGAAGCCCAGCTTTTTGATGAGGGTGGCCTCAGCGATGAAGCCCTCCTCGTTGTTGACGTCGGAATACACCGTGTCCAGGGCGGCAATGCCGGCGGACCGGGCGGCGTTGAGGATCATGCAGCGGGCGAACAGCAGCTCGATGCCGTCGGAGCGGGTGGTTTTCAGGTCGGTGACATAGTCCTCGGCGCCCAGGGCGATGCCGATGAGGCGGTCGCTGGCGTGGGCAATCTCGGCGGCGTGGAGCACACCGTTGGCGCTTTCAATGGCGGCCATCATGCCGGTGGCGCCCACGGGAATACCGGCCTGGCGCTCGATGCGCTCGATCTCCCGCTCGCAGTCGATAACGTCCTGGGCACTGTCAGTCTTGGGCAGGCGGACCACCTGGACCCCGGCCCGGACCACGGCCTCCAGATCCTGGACACCCAGGCCGCTGGACAGGTCGTTGATGCGCACCACGGTCTCCTTGGTGCCGAAGTGCAGGGTCTTCAGGGCGTTATACACCAGAAAACGGGCGGAGTCCTTCTCGGTATAGGCCACGGAGTCCTCCAGGTCGAACATGATGGAGTCGGCCCCGTAGATGTGGGCGTCGCGGATCATGCCGGGGTTGTTGCCGGGCACGAACATCATACTGCGGCGCAGTCTGTCTTTTACATACATGTTACTTGACCTCCCATTCATAGGCGTCGGACTGGGCGGCGCGGAAGATGGCGGTGGTAACCCGGGCGCGGACGGTGCAGTCCAGAGCACCCTTGTCCACGGCGGTGACCTCGGCGTTCTCAATGCCGTAGTGAGCCAGCGTGTCACGGATGACGGCCTCGATCTGACGGCCGAACTGCTGCAGGACGTTGCTGGTGAGGCTGATCTGGATGCCGCCGGACTGGGCAGGCTCCAGGGTGATCATGATGTCGTTGGACTCCATGGTGCCGGCGGTGGCGGTGATGAGCAGGTTCATATGTCTGCCCCCTTTACAGCTTCGCGGCCAGACGGTCGTGGATGGCGGAGATGAATTCGCCGCTGGTAACGGCGGTGACGGGGGTGCCCTCGTCAACCAGGCCCACCAGGTCCTTGGTCATGATGCCTGCGCCCAAGGTCTCAAAGCAGGCGGCCTCCAGCTTGTCGGCAAAGGCGGACAGGTCCGGGGTGCCGTCCAGCTGGCCCCGCTTGCGCAGCGCGCCGGACCAGGCAAAAATGGTGGCCATGGGGTTGGTGGAGGTCTGCTCACCCTTCAGGTGCTTGTAATAGTGCTTGGTGACGGTGCCGTGGGCGGCCTCATACTCGGTGGTGCCGTCGGGGGAGACCAGCACGGAGGTCATCATGGCCAGGCTGCCGAAGGCGGTGGACACCATGTCGCTCATCACGTCGCCGTCGTAGTTCTTGCAGGCCCAGATGAAGCCGCCCTGGCTGCGGATGACGCGGGCCACGGCGTCGTCGATCAGGGTATAGAAATAGGTGATGCCCAGCTCGTCGAACTTGGCCTTATAGCTCTCGAACTCCTCCTCGAACACCTTCTTGAACTCACCGTCGTAGACCTTGGCGATGGTGTCCTTGGTGGAGAACCACAGGTCCTGCTTGGTGTCGATGGCGTACTGGAAGCAGGCCCGGGCGAAGGAGCGGATGCTCTTTTCCTTGTTGTGGGCGCCCTGCCACACGGCGGGGCCGTCCACCTTCTGGACCAGCAGGGTCTTTTCCTCACCGCTCTCGCCCCGGAAGGTCATGGTGCACTCGCCAGGCTCGGTGGTGTACATGTCCACGCTCTTGTACACGTCGCCGTAGGCATGACGGGCGATGGTGATGGGCTTTTTCCAGTTCTTCACCACGGGGTGGATGCTGTCGATGAGGATGGGGGCCCGGAACACGGTGCCGTCCAGAATGGAGCGGATGGTGCCGTTGGGGCTTTTCCACATCTGGGTCAGCTGGGGATATTCCTCCATGCGCTGCTTGTTGGGGGTGATGGTGGCGCACTTCACGGCCACGCCCAGGCGGCGGGTGGCGTTGGCGGCGTCCACGGTGACCTGGTCCTGGGTCTCGTTGCGGTGCAGCAGGCCCAGGTCATAATACTCGGTCTTCAGGTCCACGAAGGGCAGGATCAGCTGGTCCTTGATCATCCCCCACAGAATGCGGGTCATTTCGTCGCCGTCCATCTCCACCAGGGGGGTAACCATCTTGATTTTTTCCATTGCCGTATTTCCTCCTTATTTTGTCCGAAAGCGCCTTACATTCTGGCAGCGTAGTAGTTCATCAGGCAGCCGTCCAGGATGATCTCCTTCTCGTCCTGGGTCAGGCCCCGGACGTGGAGCAGCAGATCGTGAACGGTGCCGTCGCGGCAGATGACCTGGGCGGGGATATCCTCCCGTCCGGCCTCGATGGCGGCGCGGATGCCGGGGACAAACACGCAGTCGCCGGGCTGATAATCGAAGGGCGTGCCCTGGTCGATGGTGAAGGGCAGGATGCCCCAGTTGATGCAGTTGCTGCGATAGCGCTTGGTGGCGTACTCATAGCAGATGTTGGCGAAGCCGCCCAGCACCTTCTGGCAGGAGGCGGCCTGCTCACGGGCGGAGCCGTCGCCGGGCTTGTTGGCGAACACGCAGGAGCCGAACTGGGTGGTCTGGGCCAGGGCCTGGGCGTCGCCCACGCGGCCCAGGGTCTCCAGCAGGGAGGCGGGGACCTGACCGCTGCGGCGCTGGGCCTCCCGGGCGGCTACATCCTTGGCCCGGGGCACATACTCCGGCACCCGGCGGGACAGGGTGAACTCCGCCAGACGCAGGGGGTTGGAGCGATAGGAGGAGGTCTCGCCGGAGGGGATCAGCTCGTCGGTGGTGGTGACGGGATCATGGATCACGGCGGCCAGCTCCACCAGCAGGTTCTCGGTGAGGTTGTACATCTTGGGCCAGTCGGTGATGTTGGGGCCCATGACCAGCTCCACGCTGGGATCGGCCTTGCCGAAGCCGTAGTACAGGCGGTTGTCATACACTTCCTTGTCGAAGTGGTACTCGTGATGAATGGGGGTGTACTCCACGTCGGTGGCGGCGGTGATGCGTCCGCCGTTGGCGGCGGTGGCGGCGATGGACCGGGCATCCATCAGGCACACGGCGGCGAACTGGCCCTCGCCGGGCTTGGAGCCCTCGCGGTTGGGGAAGTTGCGGGTGGTGTGCCGCAGGGACAGGCCGTTGTTGGCGGGCACGTCGCCTGCGCCGAAGCAGGGGCCGCAGAAGCTGGGCTTGATGATGGCGCCGGAGGCCAGCAGGTCAGCGGTGGAGCCCACCTTCATCAGCTCCAGAGACACGGGCACGGAGGTGGGGTACACGTCGAAGCTGAAGGCGCCGGAGCCGGTATAGTGGCCGCGGACGATGTCCGCCGCCTCGGTGATGTTGTCAAACAGACCGCCGGAGCAGCCGGCGATGACGCCCTGGTCGGCCCAGACGGCGCCGTCGTGGATCTTATCGGTGAGCTGGGGATTGGCCTTGGGGAAGCGGCGCTTGGCATCGGCCTCCACCTTTTGCAGCAGCTCCTCCGCGTTCTCCAGGAACTCGTGGATGGTCCAGGCGTTGGAGGGATGGAAGGGCAGGGCGATCATGGACTCCATCCTGGACAGGTCGATGGTGATCATCTTATCGTAATATGCGTCCTGGCCGGGATGCAGGGGCTTATAATCCTCGGGCCGCTTGTGGGCCTCATAGAAGCCCCGGGTGACCTCGTCGGTCTCCCAGATGGAGGAAAGACAGGTGGTCTCGGTGGTCATCACGTCGATGCCGTTGCGGAAGTCGATGGGCAGGCTCTTGATACCGGGGCCTGCGAACTCCAGCACGCAGTTGTTGACAAAGCCGCTTTCGAAGGTGGCCTTCACCAGGGCAATGGCCACGTCGTGGGGGCCGATGCCCTGCCGGGGCGTACCGGTGAGGTATACCAGCACCACCTTGGGCATGGGGGTATCCCAGGTGTTCTTCAGCAGCTGCTTGGCCAGCTCCGGGCCGCCCTCGCCCACGGCCATGGTGCCCAGGGCGCCGTAGCGGGTGTGGGAGTCGGAGCCCAGGATCATGGAGCCGCACTTGGCCATCTGCTCCCGGGCATAGGAGTGGATGACGCTCTGGTTGGCGGGAACATAGATGCCGCCGTACTTCTTGGCGGCGGACAGGCCGAACATGTGGTCATCCTCATTGATGGTGCCGCCCACGGCGCACAGGCTGTTGTGACAGTTGGTCAGGGCGTAGGGAATGGGGAACTCCTTCATACCGGAGGCCCGGGCCTGCTGGATGATGCCCACATAGGTGATGTCGTGGGACACCATGGCGTCGAAGCGGATGCGCAGCTGCATGGGGTCCGGGGACACGTTGTGAGCCTGCAGGATCTGCCAGGCCATGGTCCGGCGGCGGGCTTCCTCCTGGGCCGTGGCCGCAGTTTCCTGGGGAACGCCGTTTACCAGGTACATACCGTGGTCGGTGAGCTGGATCATAATGGATTTACCTCCTACATATTGCCTCCGCGCCGGGCGCAGAGTCCTTCTTTGTTTGGTCCAGGATAAATGTAGCACACCGGCCCGGGGTTGTGAATCGGTTTTCCGCAAAAAGCCGCCTGGGGCGGCATTTTCTCCATTAAGCCCATGAAAACACCGAATCATTTGGTAAAAATGGAGCTTGTGGGGGGCGGGCTTGCAAAATGTTTCGTCAAAATAGAACTTGCAGCCTGGTTTACAAAAATCCGGGACACACCCATGCCTGCAAGCTGCAAAAGCGGCCCGGCCATGCCGTACACGCCCGCATCGCCGGAGCAGACCAACGCTACCGTCTTGCCGCTTTGCGCAGTCTCCAGCGCCCAGCGGCAGCGGTCGATTTCCTTCGTCATGCCGGTGGTATACACTTCTTTGTCCGGGTACAGGGGGCGCACCAGGTCGATGTAGACCGTGTAGCCGCACAGCACGTCGGCTGCCTGTAAGGCGGTTTGCGCCTGGGCAGTCAGGTAGCGGGCGTCGCCGGGGCCAAGGCCCACCACGTACAACATTGCGTCAGCCATCGTTCCATCTCCAATCCGGGGTAAAGGGGCGTAGTGCCACGGCAAAAGTTACACCATCCCGCGCCCATTTGTGCGCCCACACGGGGCCGCCTGCGGCCAGCACAGCGGCGCGCTCGCAGACGTTATCCACGCCGGTGATGCTTTGCACAAAGTCTGAATGGGCGAACTGCCCCGGCGCGGCGCGCAGTTCGTCGGCGGTATAAAAAGTAACGGGCCAGCCCTGCTTTTGGCCGAATTCCGCCAGGCCAAGTTCATCCTTTTTTAAGTCAATGCTGGCCGCGGCGGCAATGCTTTGCGGGGCCAGTTTCGTTTCGGCGCAAAAGGCAGCAAATGCGTCCGCCAGCTTGTCGGCAGGTGTACCCCGCTTGCAGCCGATGCCCAATACAGCAATACGCGGGATAATGTGCAGGGCGTTGGGCGTCATCGTCGGGGTTATCGTCAGGGCAAAACTTGCCTGTGCGGCATCACCAGCCGGTTCCACACCGGCAGGGTCCGGCACTGGGCCGCCCGGTCACAGGGGTGAGCCCCCTCCTCCAGACAGGCCACCGGAGCCAGGGACCCCTCCGTCAGACGCAGAATCTCCCCCAGGGGATACTCCTCCGGCTTTCTGGTCAGGCGGTAGCCGCCGCCCTTACCGGTGACGCCGCTTACCAGGCCGGCCCGGCTCAGCAGAGACATGACCTGCCCGGCATACTTGTCCGACAGCTCCTGCCGCCGGGCCACATCACGCATGGAGACGTATCCGTCGCCGCCGTGCTCCGCCAGGTCCACCATCACCCGCAGGGCGTATCGTCCCTTGCTGGATATGACCATATCACACCATCCGGCAGCTTTCGCAGCTGCCGCAATCCTCCGGGAACTTGCTGTGGTCATACGCGATGCCGTTGCGGTCGTAGTAGTCCTTGACGGCAGACTTGATGGACTCCTCTGCCAGGACGGAGCAGTGCAGCTTGTGAGCAGGCAGGCCGCCCAGGGCATCCACCACCTGGCGGTTGGTGACGGCCAGGGCCTCGTCCACGGTCTTGCCCTTGATCATCTCCGTGGCCATGGAGGACGAGGCAATGGCGCTGCCGCAGCCGAAGGTCTCGAACTTCACGTCCTGGATGACGTTATCCTTGATTTTCAGGTACATCTTCATGATGTCGCCGCATTTGGCGTTGCCCACCTGGCCAACTCCGTCGGCGTCGGGGATCTCGCCCACATTGCGGGGATGCATGAAATGGTCCATTACGATATCACTGTACAGTGCCATAGCCAAACGCTCCTTTCAACGTCACAGCATGAATGATTTCTTACCGGATTCCAGGTCCTTCCATACCGGGGACATGGACCGCAGATACTCCACCACCCGGGGAACCTCCCGCAGGATGTGGTCCACTTCCTCCTCCGTGTTCCACTCGCACAGACTCAGCCGCAGGGACCCGTGGGCCACCTCGTGGGGCCGGCCGATGGCCAGCAGCACATGGCTGGGATCCAGAGACCCGGAGGTGCACGCCGAGCCGGAGGACGCACAGATGCCCGCCGCGTCCAGAAGCAGCAGCAGGGACTCGCCCTCAATGCCCTCGAAGCAGAAGTTCACATTGCCGGGCAGCCGGTGCTCCAGGTCGCCGTTGACGGCGCTGTGGGGGATCCGGGACAGGCCCGCAATAAGCTTGTCCCGCAGAGCCGTGACCTTCACCCGGTTCTCCTCCATATGGGCGCAGGCCTCCTCCAGTGCCGCCGCCATACCGGCAATGCCGGGGACATTCTCCGTTCCGGCCCGCTTGCCCCGCTCCTGGGCGCCGCCCTCGATGACGTTCACCAGAGGGATACCGCCCCGGACGTACAGCGCACCCACGCCCTTGGGGCCGTGGAACTTATGGCCGGACAGGCTCAGCATATCGATGTGCTGGGCCTGGACATCGATGGGCAGGTGGCCCGCCGCCTGCACGGCGTCGGTATGGAACAGCACGCCCTTCTCCCGGCACACGGCGCCGATCTCCTCAATGGGCAGGATACTGCCGATCTCGTTGTTGGCGTACATCACCGTCACCAGACAGGTGTCCTCCCGGATGGCGTCCGCCACCTGCTGAGCGGAGACCATGCCGTTTTCATGAACCGGCAGCAGCTCCACCTCAAAGCCCTCCTTCTCCAGCTTTTTCAGGGTGTGGAGAATGGCGTGATGCTCAAAAGCCGTGGAAATAATGTGCATCTTCCCCTTGCGGCGGCCGATGGCGGCGGCGGACAGCAGTGCCTGGTTGTCGGCCTCGCTGCCGCCGGAGGTGAAGATGATCTCCCGGGGCTGGCAGTTCAGGCGCCGGGCCACGGTCTCCCGGCTTTTCATCAGCAGCTCTGCCGCCCGCTGGCCCACGCTGTGCAGACTGGAGGGATTGCCGAAGTTCTCCTCCATGGCAGGCAGCATGGCATTCAGCGCCGTCTGGCTCATCTTTGTGGTGGCCGCGTTATCTGCGTAAACAGT
>OHJH01000109.1_pt1 | contig 14926 bp, 9 predicted proteins | sample 1568471 | NCBI WGS metagenome assembly OHJH01 (sample SAMEA3879546, study PRJEB24766) | human gut metagenome | biome: human-associated habitat; feature: feces | place: USA | collected 1985/1987 | reverse complement strand
TTTCGGCTTGTGTACTGTCTGAATCAAGTTCGAACATCCGCGGTTGTGACCATCCGCACTCGAAGTCGTCGCGTGTGTAGGCCGGATAAGGCAAAGCCGCCATCCGGCATGGCAGCAGATTGCTGCCTGATGGCGCTGCGCTTATCAGGCCTACGCAAACCCAATCATTTGTCGGCTGGATAAGGCAACGCCGCCATCCGGCGAACCTCTTACGAATGCTCCGTTATCGCCTGCGCGGCGCAGATCAGCGCCAGATGGCTCAACCCCTGCGGCAGGTTGCCGCTCCATTTTCCGGTGCGCACGTCGAACATCTCGTTGAAGGTTTCGACGTTGCCTTTATCGCAGATGCACTCGAGGATCTCCTCCATCGCGGTTTTCGCGCACTCGATCTCACCCATTGCCGCCCAGGCCTCCGCCAGCCAGAACGAACAGGCAACGAAGGTGTTCTCCTCCTCCTGCACGCCGCTGTAGCGGTAGGTCATGGCGCAGCCGTCGCCCAACTCTTCGCGGATTACGCGGTAGGTGGATAACATGCGCTGCGGATTAACGCTGTTGCCATAGCGGTGCACCAGCGCCAGCGACGCGTCGAGGCGATCCTCGCTTTGCGGGTAAAAGAGGTAGGCCTGTTTGCGCTCAGACCAGCAGTGCTCCTCAACCCAGTCACGAATGCGGTCGCGTTCGCGCTCCCAGCGGCCTACCCAGGTCGGCTCAATATGCTTCTCGCGCGCCATTTCGACCGCGCGGTCGAGGGCCAGCCAGCAGGCCATTTTTGAATGGGTATAGTGCTGGTGCTCGGGCAGTTCCCAGATGCCGCAATCCTTTTGCCGCCAGTGATCGGCGCAGCAGTTCGCCAGCTCGCCCAGTAACCGTGACGTGCGCAGATCCAGCACATGCCCGGCGTTAACAAACAGCTGCGCCGTCGCCAGCATGTCGCCATACATACTCAGTTGCAGCTGATCGCGGGCGTTATTGCCGACGCGCACCGGGCGCGAATCTTTATAGCCACGCAGCGGCGGATAGGTCTCGGCGGGCACCGCTTCGCCCTCCAGCGTGTAGCAAGCATGGAGCTGCACACCGTGGCGAATAATCGTTTTTGATAACCACGAGAAGGCGGCTTTGCACTCCTCCAGCGCGCCGAGAAAGGCGAAGGCTTTAATGATCAGACAGGCATCGCGCACCCAGGCATAGCGGTAGTCATAGTTTTTCTCTTTGCCGACCCCTTCAGGTATAGAAGTGGTTGCCGCTGCGGCAAGGGCACCGGTCGGCGAGTACCAGAGAAACTTCAGCGCCAGCGCCGAACGCCCGACATGATTTTCATACGCCCCGCGGTAGCTGAGGCTTTTTGACCAGTCGACCCACGCGGTGTGGCTGGTCTCAATCCGCTCATCAATCGCCGCGAGATCCGGCACCGCCAGCGGCTCTTTCTCCGTCACCAGCAGCGCTACCAGCGTGCGGCTCTCGGGCGATGTGGTAAAGGTGCCGTGGATCTGCTCATCATCAACATCGACGATCGCCACATCCTCGCTAGTACGCAGCATCGCCATCAGATCGGCGATATGGTAGACGTTGCCGTGAGCGGTCTCATTAAGCCACGGCGAGCAGGTTTCTGCCCGCGTGCCAAAGCGCAGGGAGATCTTCATTTTCACCTCTCCCTCAATCCCTTCAACGCGCCGCGCCAGTTCGCTCCACGGCAGGCGGCCCGCCAGCGTGCTGTTAATCGATTCGGTGATGAGCACTTTGCCGCTGTCGGTGGTGAAGGTGGTTTCCAGCACGTTGCTGTCATCGCGATAGCGCCGCGTCACGCTGTAGGGCGCATCCGGCTCAAGCTGAAAAAAACCGCCGATATCGGGGTCGAGCAGGCGGTCAAACAGCGGGGCCGAATCAAGATTGGGCGCGCACCACCAGTCAATCGATCCATCCGGCGCAATCAGCGCCACGGAGCGGCCTTCGCCGATAGCCGCATAATCGCCCGCCTCGACAAAGCCATTTTCCCGCACGGGAGAGGTGTATTGCGCGTTCTTCACGGTCTGTTATGTCCTGTTGAGAGGAGGGGATAAGCGGACGTGGCCGCCGGGCGGCGACCACGAGATGCAGGATTGTGGCAATCCTTACAATGTGCCGGTACCCCCGTCGGAGCACCATACCTGGCCGGAGCTGTAGCTGCTTTCCGGCGACGCCATCGTGACGTACAGCGGCGCAATCTCAACCGGCTGACCCGGGCGTTTCAGCGGTGCGCTGGCACCAAACTGCTGCACTTTCTCCTGCGGCTGACCGCCACTTGATTGCAGCGGTGTCCAGTAAGGGCCCGGTGCCACGGCATTGACGCGAATCCCTTTCTCGCCCAGCTGCTGCGCCAGGGATTTGGTAAAGGCGACAATCGAGGCTTTGGTCTGCGCGTAATCAAGCAGGATCGGGCTTGGCTGATAGGCCTGTACCGAAGATGTGTTGATAATGCTCGCCCCTTCCGGCAGGTGTTTCACCGCCGCTTTGGTGATCCAGAACATCGCGTAGACGTTGGTCTTAAAGGTGGCGTCGAAATCTTCCGTCGACAGGGTGAGGATCGATTCGTTGAACTGCTGGCGACCGGCGTTGTTCACCAGAATATCCAGCCCGCCAAGGCCTTTAACGGCTTCGTCTACCAGCTGCTGGCAGAAGGCTTCGGAGCGGATATCGCCCGGAATGGCAATCGCTTTGCGGCCTTCCGCTTCAATCAGTTTGATCACCTCTGCCGCATCGGACTCCTCTTCGGGCAGATAGTTAATCGCCACGTCTGCCCCTTCACGGGCATAGGCGATGGCGACAGCGCGACCAATACCAGAGTCACCCCCGGTGATCAGCGCTTTACGTCCGGTCAAACGGCCAGAACCACGATAGCTGGTTTCGCCATGATCCGGAACCGGGATCATCTTGCTGGCAAGGCCAGGCGGCGTTTGCGGTTGCTCGGCAAAAGGAGGGGTCGGGTAGTGCGGCGCTAAAGGTCGTTTAGTGTTTTGCTCTGCCATGCTTGCTCCTTAAACGTTATGTAGACACGTGTTTAAGCCTGGCATAGATGTGAGCGTTGTCACGTTACGGGCAGGAAAACCAGGAATATGTGAAATAAAACGGCAGCGAAAAGCGGCGTTTTCGCTGCCGTCAGGATCAGTCGAGATCCGCGCCGTTGCTGGCGATCACCTTCTTATACCACCAGAAGGATTTCTTGCGGCTGCGCGCCAGTGTGCCGTTGCCCTGGTCGTCGCGATCGACATAGACAAAGCCGTAGCGTTTGCTCATCTCGCCGGTGGAGGCCGCCACCAGATCGATGCAGCCCCAGCTGGTATAACCCATCACCGGAATGCCATCTTCAATCGCATCGCCCATCGCGCGGATATGCTCGCGCAGGTAGCTGATGCGGTAATCGTCGTTGATCTCGCCGTTGGCATCGACCTCATCTTTCGCCCCCAGCCCGTTCTCCACCAAAAAGAGCGGCTTCTGATAGCGGTCATACACCATGTTCATGGTGATGCGCAGACCAAGCGGATCGATACCCCAGCCCCATTCGCTCACCTCAACATGCGGGTTACGCAGGGATTTGACGATATTCGCCGCGCTGGTGTTGGCGGCGTTCATCTCTGCCGAGGCGCAGCGCGAAGCGTAGTAGCTAAAGGAGACAAAATCGACGGTGTTTTTCAGGATCTCGTCATCGCCTGCCTCTTTCACAATCTGCACCCCTTTCTCGCGGAATACGCGGGCGGAGTAGGCCGGGTAGCTGCCGCGCGCCTGCACATCGATAAAGAAGAGGTTTTCGCGATCCTTCTCCAGCGCCGTCCAGACATCGGCCGGTTTGCAGGAGTAGGGGTAGAAGTTACCGCCCGCCAGCATGCAGCCGACCTGGTTTTGCGGGTTCACCTCATGGGCGATTTTGGTCGCCAGCGCGCTGGCAATCAGCTCATGGTGCGCGGCCTGGTACTTCACCTGATCCTGGTTTTCACCCTCTTCGAACACCAGCCCGGCACCGGAGAAGGGGCTGTGCAGCATAATGTTGATTTCGTTGAAGGTAAGCCAGTACTTCACCAGACCGTCGAAGGCTTCAAAACAGGTGCGGGCATAGCGGGTGAAAAACTCCACCATTTTGCGGTTGCGCCAGGATCCATACTCCGTCACCAGGTGCATCGGCACATCGAAGTGACACAGCGTCACCAGCGGTTCGATATTGTACTTTTTGCACTCTTCAAACACCGCGCGATAGAAGGCGATCCCCTCTTCATTCGGCGTTAATTCGTCGCCTTTCGGGTAGAGACGGCTCCAGGCAATCGAGGTGCGGAACACCGTAAAGCCCATCTCCGCCATCAGCGCAATATCCTCTTTATAGCGATGGTAAAAATCGATCGCCTCATGGCTGGGATAGTACTCATCGTCGCGCAGGGCAAAACGTTTCTCCTGCCCCAGTTTCACCGCCAGACGGTTCGCGCCGTGCGGGATCATATCGACGGTGGTCAGCCCCTTGCCGCCCTCCAGATATCCCCCTTCCGACTGGTTGGCGGCCAGTGCGCCGCCCCATAAAAATCCTTGCGGAAAAACAGCCATGCGTTACCTCGCTCTATTAATCAGGCTTGTGCTTCTTTTACCGTTACCGGCTGCGCCATCGGTGCGTTTTTCTCCGCTTCGACCGGAATATCCTCAAAGCCGAGCAGCAGCGTCAGCACAAACGACAGCACCACCGCCAGCGCCATCACGCCAAACACCCAGACAATGGTCATCGGGTTTGCCGGATCGAAGAACTGCACGCTGGTAAATAACCCCGGTGCCGCCATGGAGTGGCTGGCAAGCCCGGCGATTCCGGCGACCGCGCCGCAGATAAAGCCGCTGATGAGGCTGGCGATCAGCGGGCGTTTCAGGCGAACCGCCACGCCGTAGAGCGCCGGTTCGGAGATCCCGGCGAGGATCGCCGAGGCCGCCGCTGCCATCGCCGTCTGGCGCAGCTCCGGGTTTTTCGTTTTCCATGCCACCGCCAGCGACGAGCCGCCAAGGGAGAGGTTCGCGCCGATTTCCGACGGCATCACCATCCCCTCTTTGCCCGTTTCGGCAATGGTCTGAATGATAGTGGGTGTAAAGACGCGGTGCATACCGGTCATTACCAGCAGCGGCCACAGCGCGCCCATAATGGCAACCGAGAGCCAGCCGAGATAGCCGTGAATGGTGTAAACCAGCGCGGAGATGGCGCTACCGATCCAGATGCCGAGCGGGCCAATCAGCACAATCGCCAGCGGCGCGGCAATCAATACAATCAGCATCGGCTTGAGGAAGTTTTTCGTCACTGCCGGGGTGATGCGATCGACCCAGCGCTCAATGTAGGAGAGGCACCAGGTCATCACCAGCGCCGGGATCACCGTGTAGGTATATTTCACCGCGGTCACCGGGATCAGCGCAAACTCGACGTGCTCGCCCTGCGCCGCTTTCGCCATCAGCTCAATAAAGCTCGGGTGCACCAGCACACCGGCAATGGCGATCGCCAGCGACATGTTGGTTTTGAATTTTACCGCCGCCGAGGCAGCCACCATCAGCGGCAGGAAGAAGAAGGCCCCGTCGCCAATCACCGTCAGGATGGTCAGGGTGGAGGAGCCTTTAGGCAGCGCGCCGGACATCTCCAGCACCATCGCCAGCAGTTTCACCATCGAGCCGCCGATAATTGCCGGGATCAGTGGAGACATGGTGCCAATCAGCGCATCGAGAATGCCCGCGCCGATGCGGCGCAAGGTGAGTTTTTGTTTGGTCTGCGTTTCGACGGGCTGCATATCCTGCGGCAGCAGGCTCACCACTTCACGAAACGCCTGCGAAACCGTGTTACCGATAATCACCTGGCACTGGTTGTCGTTGCGTACCACGCCCATCACGCCGCTGATGCTTTTCAGAGTGGCGCTGTCGATGCGCGTTTCATCTTTCACCACGAAGCGCAGGCGCGTCATGCAGTGCGTTACGGCGGCAATGTTATCGACACCGCCCAGCGCATCTACCACCGAGTGGGCAAGCGCCGCATAGTTCTTAGCCATTGTTTTTTATCCTGTTTAATCAATAGGGTAATGACTTATCGCACGCCCAGGCGGCGATGAAACATGAAATAGGTAACCGGTTCCACAAAATCATGATGAGTTTGTGAGAGTGAAACAAGAGCTAAAAATAACCACTTTTCCAAAGCGTGATGGAGATCACCGGATAACCACAAGTGCGCGCTATTTGCAGGATGGTTATCTGTTCCAATACGCGTCGTGGCTGAAGTACACTTCGCCACAGGACATTTGCAGGAGCAGGACAGATGGCGACAATGCAGGAGGTGGCGAAGCGGGCAGGGGTGTCGAAAGCCACGGTTTCACGCGTATTGACGGGCAAAGGCTATGTCAGTGAAGAGACAAAAACCCGCGTCTTTCAGGCAATTAGCGAGAGCGGCTACCGGCCAAACTTGCTGGCGCGCAGCCTTGCCAGCAGCACCACCCAGACGCTGGGCTTAGTGGTCACTAACACCCTTTACCACGGCGTCTACTTCAGCGAACTGCTCTCTCACGCGGCGCGCATGACCGAAGACAGAGGGCGTCAGCTGCTGCTGGCGGATGGTAAACACAGCGCCGAAGAGGAGCGTCAGGCGATTCAGTATCTGCTCGATCTGCGCTGCGACGCCGTCATCATCTACCCCCGTTTTCTCAGCGTCGACGAGCTGGATGCGATTATCGACAGCCACGCTCAGCCGATTGTGGTGCTCAACCGCCGCCTGCGCAAAAACCTCAGCCACTGCGTCTTTTGCGATCAGCACGCCGCCAGCCAGCAGGCGGTCTCCGCGCTGATTGCGCGCGGCCATCGCGACATTGCGCTGATCACCGGTTCGCTCGATTCACCCACCGGTATTGAGCGTTTATCCGGCTACAAAGACGCGCTGCAACAGCAGGGTATTGCGGTGCGTAACGAATTGATTGTCGAAGGGAAATGGACACCGCAGAGCGGCGCGCTCGGCGTGCGTGAACTGCTGGATCGCAAAGTCTCTTTCAGCGCGCTGGTGGCGAGCAACGATGACATGGCGGTGGGGGCTATCAAACAGCTGCATGATAGCGGCATTGCCATACCCGGCCAGGTTTCGGTCGTGGGGTTTGATGATATCGCCATGGCTCCCTTCACCGTACCGGCGCTCTCCAGCGTCAAAATCCCGGTCACCGGCATGATCAAAGAGACCATCAACCGCCTGATCTTTATGCTCGATGGCGGTGACTTTACCCTGCAATCCACCTTTCCCGGCGAGTTGATCCTGCGCGACTCCATCACCAGCGGCCCCGGCGCCTGAGGTGTCAGCCGTCATCGACACTTCTGTCGATGACAGCGCTGCGCTTTTACTAACATCATTAAATTCAGCCACTTAAAAAGTGGCACGCTTTATGAATACTTCAGCGGGACAAGGCTCTTAGCTGGAGAAAATGATGAACCGATTTATTATGGCCGACGCCGCAAAATGCATTGGCTGCCGCACGTGTGAGGTCGCCTGCGTGGTCTCCCATCAGGCGGATCACGACTGCGCGGCGCTCACCCCGGAAACCTTCCTGCCGCGTATTCACGTGGTGAAAGGCGTCAATGTGTCGACGGCGACCATGTGTCGTCAGTGCGAAGACGCGCCCTGCGCCAACGTCTGCCCGAACGGCGCCATCCGCCGCGACGAAGGTTTTGTGCATGTGATGCAGGAGCGCTGCATCGGCTGCAAAACCTGCGTGGTGGCCTGCCCCTATGGCGCGATGGAAGTGGTGGTGCGTCCGGTGATTCGCCACAGCGGCGCGGGCCTCAATGTACGGGCGGAAAAAGCCGAAGCCAACAAGTGCGATCTCTGCCACCACAGCGAGAGCGGCCCGGCCTGCATTCAGGCCTGCCCGACCAAGGCGCTGGTCTGCATCGATCGTAATGTGCTGGAGCAGATGAGCGCGGATAAACGGCGTCGCGCCGCGCTCGACAGCTCGCTCTCCCTTACCTTCTAACCCCTTTACTTTCACTTTTAACAGGTCTGTTACTGATGAAGAAGATCACAAGTGTTTGCCCATACTGCGGCGCGGGCTGCAAGCTGAAACTGGTTGTTGATGACGGAAAAATCATCCGCGCGGAAGCCGCCGACGGCCATACCAACCAGAATGAACTCTGCCTGAAAGGCTACTACGGCTGGGATTTCCTCAACGACACCAAGCTGCTCACCCCGCGCCTGACGCAACCGATGATCCGCTATCAGAAAGGGGGCAAGCTTACCCCGGTCAGCTGGGATGAAGCGATCCGCTACACCGCTAAGCGCCTTAGCGAAATCAAAGCCCAGTTCGGCCCGCGCGCCATTATGACCACTGGTTCATCACGCGGGACGGGGAACGAAACTAACTATGTGATGCAGAAGTTCGCCCGTGGCGTACTCAACACTAACAACGTCGACTGCTGCGCCCGCGTCTGCCATGGCCCCTCTGTTGCCGGGTTGCAGGAGACCCTCGGCAACGGCGCGATGAGCAACTCCATCAGCGATATTGAAAACTCCCGCTGCCTGCTGATTTTTGGCTACAACTGCGCCGATTCGCACCCGATCGTGGCGCGAAGAGTGATTAAAGCCCGGCAAAATGGAGCGAAAATTATCGTCTGCGATCCGCGTCGGATCGAGACCGCGCGTATCGCCGACCAGCATCTGCAACTGAAAAATGGCTGCAATATGGCACTGGTCAACGCCTTCGGTTATGTGCTGCTCGAAGAGGAGCTGTATGACAAAGATTATGTCGCCAGCTTTACCACCGGGCTGGATGCCTACCGTGAAACGGTAAAAGAGTACGCGCCGGAAGCGGTGGAACACCTCACCGGCGTGCCGGCAAAACAGGTGCGCCAGGCGATGCGCACCTTTGCCGCCGCGCCGTCCGCCACCATTATGTGGGGCATGGGCGTGACGCAGTTTGGTCAGGCGGTCGATGTGGTGAAAGGGTTATCGAGCCTTGCGCTGCTCACCGGCAACCTTGGCCGCGAGCATGTCGGCGTCGGCCCGGTGCGCGGACAAAACAATGTGCAGGGTGCCTGCGATATGGGCGTCATCCCCAACCAGTTCCCCGGTTATCAGGATGTGGTTGACCCACAGGTACGGGCGAAATTCGCCGCTGCCTGGGGGATCGATCCGGCGGTAATGGATGATCAGGTGGGCGTGCGCATTACCGAAGTGCCGCACCTGGCGCTTGAGGGCAAAGTGAAAGCCTACTACATCATGGGCGAGGATCCGCTCCAGACCGAAGCGGACCTGGGCCTGGTGCGCAAAGGCTTTGAGGCCCTCGACTTTATCGTGGTGCAGGACATCTTTATGACCAAAACCGCCGAGCAGGCGGACGTGCTGCTGCCCGCCACCTCGTGGGGTGAACATGGCGGCGTCTTTACCTGCGCCGACCGCGGTTTCCAGCGCTTCGAAAAAGCGATTGAGCCGACCTATAACGTCAAACGTGACTGGGAGATTATCAGCCTGATCGCCACCGAGATGGGCTACCCGATGCACTACGACAACAATCAGCAGATCTGGGACGAGCTACGCGAACTCTGCCCGCTCTTTTACGGCGTCACCTACGAGAAGATGGGCGATATGGGCCATGTTCAGTGGCCCTGCCCGACCCTCGATCATCCCGGCACGCCTTACCTTTACCATGACAACAAGTTTGATACGCCGGATGGCAAAGGCCACCTTTTCGCCGCACCGTGGCGTGCGCCCGCCGAACGCCCGGACAGTGAATTCCCGCTGGTGCTCTGTACCGTGCGCGAAGTAGGGCACTACTCCTGCCGCTCAATGACCGGTAACTGCGCGGCGCTGCAAACCCTCGCCGATGAGCCGGGCTTTATGCAGATCAACCCGCAGGATGCCGATGCGCTGGGGATCCGTGACCGCCAGCTGGTGTGGGTAGAGTCGCGTCGCGGGAAGGTGATCACCCGCGCGGATGTCAGCGAACGCATCAACCAGGGCAGCGTCTATATGACTTACCAGTGGTGGATCGGTGCCTGTAACGAGCTGACGCAGGATAATCTCGACCCGATATCGAAAACGCCGGAGACCAAATATTGCGCGGTACGGGTGAGTGCGATCAACGATCAATCCTGGGCCGAAGCGTACACTCAGCGCACCTATCAACAGATGAAGACGCGCCTGCGCGATGCGGCGCTGCAATGATGATATGAGCCAAAGCCCTGGGGTTTGCTTACGCGTTTACGGAAAAGTGCAGGGGGTGGGCTTCCGCCCCTTTGTCTGGCAACTGGCGCAGCAGTTGGCGCTGAACGGTGATGTCTGTAACGACGCGCAGGGCGTAGAGATTCGCCTCGCTGGCGACGCGCAGGCTTTTCTCCGCCTTCTGCACCAGCGCTGTCCGCCGCTGGCGCGCATCGATCGCGTTGAGCAGCACCCCTTTCACTGGCCTGTTTTACCGCAGGCCTTCACCATCCGCGACAGCGCGGGCGGGGCAATGGATACGCAGATTGTCCCCGATGCCGCAACCTGCCCTGATTGCCTGGCGGAGATGTTCAACCCCACCGGGCGCCGCTACCGTTACCCCTTTATCAACTGCACCCACTGCGGGCCGCGCTTCACCATTATCAACGCTATGCCCTATGACCGCCCGTTAACGGTGATGGCGGCGTTTCCCCTCTGCCCGGCCTGCGAAGCGGAGTACCGCAATCCGCTGGACAGGCGTTTTCATGCCCAGCCGGTGGCCTGTGCTGAATGCGGGCCGCAACTGAGCTGGCATGATGCGAGTTACCGGGCAGCGGGCGAAGAGGCGTTGCAGATGGCGGTGGCGCTGATCAAAAGCGGCGGCGTGGTGGCGGTGAAAGGCATCGGCGGCTTTCATCTGGTCTGCGATGCGGGCAACGAGGCCGCCGTGCGCTACCTGCGCGCGCGAAAACAGCGCCCGAGCAAGCCGCTGGCGGTAATGCTGGCGTCAAGCGACGGGCTCTCCCCTGAAGCGCAGCGCCTGCTGGCCACGCCCGCGGCGCCGATTGTGCTGGTGGAGAGCGCAAGCGTCAGCGGCCTCTGTGAGGCCATTGCGCCTGGGCTTGATGAAATTGGCGTAATGCTGCCTTCAAATCCGGTGCAGCATCTGCTGGCGCAGGCGTTGCAGCGCCCGCTGGTGATGACCTCCGGCAACCTCAGCGGTAAACCGCCCGCGCTTACCAACGTTGCCGCCCAGGCTGAGCTGGCGTCGATAGTCGACGGTTTCCTGCTGCATAATCGCGAGATTGTGCAGCGCATGGATGACTCCGTGGTGCGGGCGAGCGGCGAGATGCTGCGGCGCGCCAGAGGCTATGTGCCCGATGCGCTGCCGCTGCCGCCGGGCTTTCGTGATATTCCGCCGCTGCTCTGCCTCGGCGCGCAGATGAAAAACACCTTCTGCCTGCTGCGTGGCGAGAGCGCCGTGCCGGGGCAACATTTTGGCGATTTAACCGATGAGGGCGTCGAGGCGCAGTGGCAAAACGCCCTGCGCCTGATGCAGCAGATCTACGATTTCACGCCGCAGCAGGTGGTGGTGGACGCGCATCCGGCCTACCGCACTCGCACATGGGCAGATCGCGCCGGGTTGCCGGTTCACACCGTGCTGCATCACCACGCCCACGCCGCCGCCTGCCTTGGCGAGCATGGCTGGCCGCTCGACGGCGGGGATGTGATTGCTATAACCCTTGATGGTATCGGTATGGGCGAGGGCGGTGCGCTGTGGGGCGGGGAGTGTTTGCGGGTTAACTACCGCGACTGCGAGCATCTCGGCGGCCTGCCGTCGGTGGCGCTGCCGGGGGGCGATCTCGCCGCGCGCCAGCCGTGGCGCAACTTGCTGGCGCAGATGCTGGCCTTTGTTGAGAGGTGGCAGGATTACCCGGAAACGGCGCTTATCCAGCAGCAGAACTGGCCAGTGCTGGAGCGAGCAATTGCGCGCGGCATCAACGCACCGCTGGCCTCATCCTGCGGGCGGCTTTTTGACGCGGTGGCCTGCGCGCTCGGCTGTGCACCAGAGCAGCTTAGCTATGAAGGGGAGGCCGCCTGCCAGCTGGAAGCGCTGGCGGCAAAAGCGGAAAACCTTGCGCACCCGGTGAAGATGCCGCTTCTCGGGAACCGGCTCGACCTGGCAACCTTCTGGCAGACGTGGCTGGGCTGGCAGGCGGCACCATCTGCGCGGGCGTGGGCGTTTCACGATGCGCTGGCGTGCGGCTTTGCCGGGCTTGCGCGCGAGCATGCCTGCAAGCGCGGCATTACGACGCTGGTGTTCAGCGGCGGCGTGCTGCATAACCGCCTGCTGAAAGCCCGCTTACAGCACTACCTGGCCGATTTCACGCTGCTCTTTCCCCACCAGCTTCCGGCCGGGGATGGTGGCGTCGCCTTCGGCCAGGGGCTGGTGGCGGCCGCGCGGGCTATTGCCCCAGCGCCTTCAGCAGCGCAAAGGCCTCTTTCATGCGATCTTCACTGACCACAAACGCGCGCAGCGTATCGTCGGCGTCGTCGATCCCTTTTGCCACCATGCCTGTGGCATCGGTAGCGATGAGCCAGCGCAGGTCGGCGCGCGAGGTTTCACCCGCCAGATGCAGCGGCATCAGCGGCGTTTTCACCTTCACCAGCATCGGCGGCAGCGTCAGTTGCGACGGGCTGCCGGTGAGGTTTTTCGCCAGCGTCATGGCGCTGAGCTGGATCGGTTGCAGGAAGGGCAGCACCTGACCATTGATTTCGGCGCAGTCGCCCAGCGCGAAGATATGCGGATGGCTGGTTTGCAGCGTGGCGTCGACGACAATTCCGCGGCGGGTCTCCAGCCCGGCAGCCTGCGCCAGCGCGGTGTGCGGCAGCAGGCCGGTGGCGGCAACCACCACATCGGCATCGACAATGCGCTCATCATCCAGCCGCGCCCGCACGCCGCTCTCCTGAGCCTCAAGCCGTGCCAGCTTAGCGGCGAGCAGCAGGCGCACACCGCTTGCCGTCAGGCAGCGTTGCAGACGTGCGCTCACCTCCGGCGGCATCAGCGCCGGAAGGATGCTGGCGGCATTATCCAGCAGGGTGACGGTTTTCCCCGCGCGCTGAAAATCCATCGCTAACTCACAGCCAATCAGCCCGGCACCGACAATCAGCACCCGCTTTGCCGCATGCAGCCGCTCTTCGCAGGCGTGGTACTCCTGCAAACTGTTAAGGGTCAGCATCATTTCGCACCCCGGCAGCGGCGGCACAAAGGCTTTCGCCCCGGTTGCCAGCACTAACTTATCGTACGGCCAGCTTCTGTCGGCGCTTTTCACCACCTGCGCGTGGGGATCGATGGTGGTGACAAAGGTGTAGGGGAAAAGGCGCACGTTGAACTGCTCGGCGAAGTCGCCCGCCGTCTGGCGGATCAGATCTTCGGCGCGCTGCGCCTGGCTTATCACATGGCTCAGTTCCGGCTTGCTGTACTCTTCCATACCGTCGGCGGCAATCAGCGTCAGCGGCACCTGGCTGTCCAGCTTGCGGATATTTTTCACCAGCGTGCGGGCGGCGAAGCCCGAGCCGATAATCACAATCCCGGCGCTCATTTTGCCTCCACTGCCAGTTCGTCAAATACCTCTTTACCCAGCGAACACTCCGGGCAGAGGAAAGAATCCGGCACTTCAGACCACGGCGTACCCGGCGCGACATCCTGCATCGGTTCCCCTGTTTTGGGGTCATAAATCCACTGGCAGACGCTGCACTGCATACGCGGGCCGAGATCGGCAGTTGATTCTGCGCAGCCACAGGCAGCTTGCGCGGCGGGCTGGCTGAGCGGCTCCGGCAGCGGGGCGAGCGCCCACTGGCGGGCAATATCGCGCCCGTGCTGGCGGCAGATCTCCAGCGCGTCGACATCCGGTCGCCATTTCGCTTTCAGGCTGAGGGACATCTCAAACCCGGCATCCTGCAAACGCGTTGAGAGGCGATCAACCGCGCCGCCGCTCCAGCCGTGGGAGCCGAAAGCGCTGGCGCGCTTATTGCGAAAACGCAGGCCGGTGATCTCCTCCACCAACCCGGCGATCTTCGGCATCATCACGTTGTTCATCGTCGACGTGCCGACCAATACCCCTTTTGAGCGGAAAACATTGGTGAGCACGTCGTTTTTATCGCTGCGCGCGACATTGAAGATTTTCACCGCCACGCGCGGATCGACTTCGGTAATTCCCTGGGCGATGGCGTCGGCCATCATGCGGGTGTTGTTCGACATGGTGTCGTAGAAAATGGTGATGCGATCTTCCTGATAATCCGCCGCCCATTTCAGGTACAACTCAACGATCTGCGTCGGGTTATCGCGCCACACCACGCCGTGGGAGGTGGCAATCATCTCTACCGGCAGGTTAAAGCCGAGGATCTCGGTAATTTTCGGCGTTACCAGTCGGCTAAAGGGGGTAAGGATATTGGCGTAGTAGCGCTGGCACTGCTCAAACAGCTCGGCCTGATCCACCTCATCATTGAACAGATGTTCGTCACAGTAGTGTTGGCCGAAGGCGTCATTGCTGAACAGCACCGCGTCGCCGGTCAGGTAGGTCATCATGCTGTCGGGCCAGTGCAGCATTGGCGTTTCGACAAAGATTAGCTGTTTGCCGTTGCCGATATCCAGCGTATCGCCGGTTTTCACCACATGGAAATTCCATTCAGGGTGGTGATGGTGGCCGTTAATCGAGTCAATAGCGTTATGGGTACAGTAGATCGGTGTATCGGGGATATGCGACATCAGCTCCGTCAGCGCGCCAGCGTGATCCTCTTCGGCGTGGTTAATGACGATGTAGTCGATCATCGCCAGATCGATCTCGCCGCGCAGGTTCTGCACGAACTCGCGGCTGAATTTGTGATCGACGGTATCAATCAGCACGTTTTTGCCCTCGCGGATCAGGTAGCTGTTATAGCTGCTGCCCTTCAGGGTTTTGTATTCGGTGCCGTGAAAATCACGAACTTCCCAGTCGCGTT
>OHJH01000104.1_pt1 | contig 15180 bp, 23 predicted proteins | sample 1568471 | NCBI WGS metagenome assembly OHJH01 (sample SAMEA3879546, study PRJEB24766) | human gut metagenome | biome: human-associated habitat; feature: feces | place: USA | collected 1985/1987 | reverse complement strand
CAGCTCATGCTGCGGACGCTTCTGATCATGGTAGGAATTAATCAGCTTATTTATAGCTTTCGATCATGGCCTTGAAGGCGGGCAGGCTGCGCTGGATCATGTCATTGGCCACGCAGTAGCTCAGGCGGAAATAGCCGGGGCAGCCGAAACCGTCCGCGGGCACTACCAGCAGGTTGTGCTCCAGCTTGGCCTTCTCGGAGAAAGCGTTGGCATCGCCGTTGGGGGCCTTGACGAACAGGTAGAACGCGCCGTCGGGCTTGGCGCACTCATAGCCCATCTCACGCAGGCTGCTGTACAGCAGGTTGCGGTTCTCGTCGTAAGCCACCAGATCGGGGCGCTCCTCGGCGCAGTACTCGATGACCTTCTGCATCAGCGTGGGCGGGCAGACGTGGCCCATGATACGGGCGGCGCCGGAGATAGCGGCGTACACCGCGTCGGCATCCTCGGCGAAGCCGGGGACGTACACATAGCCGATACGCTCGCCGGGCAGAGACAGGGACTTGGAATAGGAGTAGCATACGATGGTGTTCTTGTACAGGCAGGGGATGAAGGGGACCTTCACGCCGCCGTAGACCAGCTCACGGTAGGGCTCATCGGCAATGATGTAGATGGGATGGCCGTATTCCTTGCTCTTGCGCTCCAGCAGGGCAGCCAGACCCTTCAGGGTCTCCTCGGTATACACAACGCCGGAGGGATTATTGGGGGAGTTGATGATAATACCCTGGGTGTTCTTCGTGATGCGCTTTTCCACCTCGTCCAGATGGATCTGGAATGCCTTGGTGTCGGCGGGGACCACCACCAGCTTGCCGCCGTTGGCGTTGACGAAGGGGCGATACTCGGGGAAGAAGGGGGCCACTGCCATGATCTCGCTGTCGGCGTCCACGATCAGGGCCTTGATGATGGAGATCAGCGCGGGGGCAGCGCCGCAGGTGAAGAACAGCTCGCTGGCCTTCACATCCAGGCCGAAGCGCTCGGCCAGATCCTTGGCCACGGCGGCACGGGCGGTATCGAAGCCGGCAGCCATGGAATAGCCGTGCAGCTTGATGGAATCCATCTCGTCCACGATCTTCTTGATGGACTCGTTGACCTTCTTGGGGGCGGGAATGCTGGGATTGCCCAGAGAATAGTCATACACCTTGTCCGCGCCGACCTTGGCGGCCTGCTCCAGACCGTAGGCGAACAGCTGGCGGATCACAGAGGGCGCCGTACCCAGATTGTAGTATTCCTGATTGACCATAACATAATCTCCTCTTTTACGTTATTGTACTATGTCCATGCCGCGGCGCGGCAGATGAACCATCTCCATGATAGGCTTCACCGTGCAAATTGTCAAGCAATTGTCAATCTGACGAGATAATTTTGTAAAAAATGTAGTCAGACGAAACAAATTCTTGTGCAATACGACTTTACGCAAGCTTCATCCGACTGGACAACACACTGCCCAGTGCGATGGAGGCAAGCTTGGAATACGCGCTGTCAGCGCGGCTGACCAACACGATGGGCACCTTGGCGCCCAGAATGATACCGGCGTTCTTGGCGTTGCCGAACAGATTGGCGGCTTTGCCGATGCCGTTGCCTACCTCATAGTTGGGGACCAGCAGAATATCCGCCTTGCCGGCACCGGGGGCGGTATAGTGCTTGTGATGGCATGCCTCTTCGCTGACGGCCAGATCCAGCGCTACGGGGCCGCACACGTCCATATTGTACTTGGCCCAGCGGTCAGTCATGTGGGCCAGCGCGTCGGCATCCACGGTGGACTGTACCTTGGGATTTACCTGCTCTGCGCCGCACACGCAGGAGGCGTTGATGTGCTCATAGCCCAGCGCCTGCAGGACCATGGCTGCGTTCTCCAGAATATCTGCCTTCTTCTCCAGATCGGGGAAGGTGTTGACGCCGCCGTCGGTCAGCACCAGCATACGGCCCAGAGCAGGGATCTCATACAGCATACAGTGGGTGGTAAGATGATCGGTACGCAGGCCGTGCTCCTTGTTAAACACCGCACGCATCAGATCGGCAGTGCCCAGGATGCCCTTCATCAGGAAGTTGGCTTTTCCCTCGGCACACAGGGCCACGGCCTTGGCCGCGCAGTCCTGGTCGGTATCGCCGGCGATGATCTCGTAGTCGGCAGGGGCTTCACCCAGGCCGGTCAGCATCGCCTTGATCTCTTCCTCATGTCCCACAAGAATGGGCGTGGCAATACCCTCCCTGCGGGCCTCGACCACAGCCTCGATAACAGGCTGGTCGTGGGCCGCCGCCACGGCGATAACGCCGGTCTTTCCGCCTTTGGCCGCCGCGATGATGCCGTCGATCGTGTTTATCATATACGCTCCTCCTGTACGATTTCTTTTGCCGTTTAAAGCAATATCTCTGCCAAAACGGGCACGATTTCCGGTAATAGTATACAACATATTGCGCCCATCGTCAACGAAAAGCCGAAGCATTCAGTGAAAAAATTTTTCATAGCCTATCCAATTTTCCCGCAGGGTCGGCGGGGGTTGACGCGGCGGGGGAAATAAGCTATATTGGTAGAGCAAATTCGACATGAGGTGTGGTATGAAGCAGATCAAGACCTTTTCGCTGGCGTTTACCTACGTCGGCTGTTTTTTGGGCGCGGGGTTTATTTCCGGCCAGGAGCTGTGGCAGTTCTTTGGCGCCTTCGGCAACTGGGGCTATGTGGGCTTTGTCCTGGCGGCGCTGCTGTTTACGGTCATCGGCATTCTGTTCGTCCGGCTGACGCAGATGACGAAATGCGCCGAAATGGACAAGCTGCTGGTACCGTGGGACGTTAAGTGGCTCCGTGCCGCCACCGGTGTCATTGGGGCGCTGTTCCTCTTCTTTGTGGTGGTGAGTATGTCCGCCGGTGTGGGCGCCATGCTGACCCAGCTGTTTCGTGTGCCCACTTGGCTGGGCAGCGCCGTGTTCATGCTGGCGGTGTTCCTGGTGGCGCTTCTTGGTGTCAGCGGTATGGTCAATGCCTTCTCTGCCATGATCCCCATTTTGGTGCTGGCCACGGTTGGTTTTGCCGTAGGCGCCTGGTGCACCTTTGGCACGGAGGGCATCTTGCAGCTGCAATATACCAATACCAATCCTCTGATGCCCAACTGGTTTATCGCCACGCTGACCTTCGTGGCCTATAACATTCTGGGCGGTATCGGCATCATGTCCCCGGTGGGGCAGTATGTGCGGGAGAAAAAGCACGTCTATGTGGGTATTGCTCTCTCCGGCGTTATGCTGTTGGCGGTGGCGGGCAGTATCCTCACCAGTCTGGGTACCTATCCCGAGGCGGTGCAGGCGGAGCTGCCCATGGTGGCGTTGGCCTCCCGGCTCAACGGTACGCTGGGTACGATCTACGGCATTATGCTGCTGGTGGCCATGTTCTGCAACGCTCTGGCCAGTCTGGTGGGCATGAGTGCCTATGTGGAGCAGAAGTCCGCCTTTGTCCGTACCCACAAAAACCCGGTGCTGCTGGCAGTTTCCGTGCTGGCCTGGGCGGCGAGCCTGCTGGGGTTTGCCGAGATCATCGGCACTGTCTATCCCATCTTTGGCTATATCAGTATTGCGTTCCTGGTATTTCTGGTCATTCATTTCTTCCGTGCCAAAAAGACGGAGCAGCCGCAGCAGGCATAACATAAGATATAACAAAAGCGTCTATCAAGCGCCCTCTGCCGCAGGCAGGGGGCGCTTTTCAGCAGAAGCCCGCCTTGCCCGGCGGGCTTTTGTGCATATTCCGGGACGAGCTTTCATACGTTGGGGTCAAGACCAACAAAGGAGGACGTCATCATGGAGATCGGAGAGGCGGTCGGACGCTATGAGCAGGCGGCTGCATTGCTGCCCAGCCGCTGGCAACAGGCTGCCCGGCGTGTGCCGGAGCACCGCAAGGCCCAGGCGGAGGAGTTCCGCCTGCGGGCAGGACGACCGATGACACTGCTAACATGTGAAGGGGAACTACTTGTCAGCGATGAACTGCCGCGCCAAAGTGTTACTCAGGCGGACTTGGAACAGCTGTGCGACGCGGTAACGGGCTATTCCCGCTACGCGGCGGCGGAGACGATGGGCAAGGGCTATCTCATCGGCCGGGGCGGCTTCCGTATCGGCCTGTGCGGCACCGTAGCGGTCAGGGGGGACGGCGGCACAGCCCTGCGGGATATCTCCTCCGCCGTGGTACGGATCAGCCGCCAGGTCCATGGGTTGTGGCAGGAGGTCCCGGAATGCTTAGTAGGCGGCTTTGACAGTACGCTGATCGCAGCGCCACCCGGTGGCGGCAAGACCACGCTCCTGCGCGACATGATCGCCACACTGTCCAACGGCACAGAGGATCGCTGTCCTCTGCGGGTAGGCGTGGTGGATGAGCGCGGTGAGTTGGCCGGGATGTACCGCGGTGTACCGCAGTTGGACGTAGGCTGTCATACCGACGTGCTGGACGGCTGTCCCAAGGCACTGGGCATCCCCATGCTGCTGCGGAGCGCCAATCCCCAGGTCATCGCCGTGGACGAGATCACCGAGGCGGCGGATATTCTGGCAATGACAGCGGCGGCTAACTGCGGCGTTAAGCTGCTGGCCACGATCCACGCCGAGGACGGAGAAGAGCTGCGCCGCAAGCCGCTGTTCCGCCAGCTGGCGGAGGCCGGCGTCTTTCGCCGCCTCATCACCATCAGCGCATCGGATGGTCGGCGGCACTACCGCACGGAGGCCCTGTGACCGCGGCGGCCGGTGCGGTACTGGTACTGAGCGCCGCCATTCTGGCCCTGCGGCGCTATTACGCACGCCAGCGCCGGTGCCGCGACCTGCTGTGGTCCTTTGCCGCCGCCCTGGGGGAGATGGAGAGTGCCATCCGCTGGCAGCGCACGCCGGTCCTGCCGCTGTTGGAGATGCTGCAGACCCGGGAGCACTGCGGTGTCTGGTTCTGTCAGATACGGGACAAAGTTCAAAGCGATATGACTTTACAGCTTGCTTGGGAGAATACCTTTCACCAGCTTTCAGACGCAGAACTCCGTGACCTGCTTTGCCGCATTTCCTGGAGTGGCGATGCCCAGCGTCTGGAGAGCACCATCGCCCGCGCCCGGGCGGAGGCCGAGCAGCTCTACGAAAAGCGCCGCGAGGCGGATCGGCACAGCCGCCGCGTGACCACCACGGCCACGCTGTGCGGTGCAGGACTGATGATCATTTTACTTCTGTGAGGGACAGACAATGGATGTTGACCTGATTTTCAAAATAGCGGCCATCGGTATCCTGGTGGCGGTGCTGAATTTGCTGCTGGTGCGAAGCGGCCGGGAGGAGCAGGCCATGATGACCACGCTGGCGGGCCTGGTCGTGGTGCTGATGATGCTGGTGCAGCAGATCAGTGACCTGTTCGACCTGGTAAAGACCCTGTTCTCCCTGTGACGCATGGATACGGTACTGCGATTGGCGGCGCTGTGCCTGCTGGGGGCCCTGCTGGCGGTGCTGCTGCGCCGCGGCGGGGGAGAGCTGGCGCTGCTGCTTGTCCTGGCTGTCTGCGGCGTGGCAGTCGCCCTGCTGCTGGAGCCGCTGGGTCAGCTCCGGGATTTCTGGGAAGAGGCCTCGGCCTGGGGTCAGCTGCCGGAGCAGCTGTTTCAGCCGCTGCTGAAAACGGTCTGCATCGCCCTGATCTGCCGGACAGGCTCCGACCTGTGCCGGGATGCCGGCGAGGGCGCCCTCGCTTCCGTGCTGGAGACTGCCGGTGCCGTGGCGGCCATCGTGGTGTCCCTGCCGCTGTTCCGCGCTGTCTGGGACCTGTTGGAGTCACTGCTATGAAAAAAGTCCTGTTCTGTCTGACACTGCTTCTTCTGTGTCTGGACTGTGCCTGGGCTGCCGAACTGCCCGACTCCGTGAAGGACGCCGTCCCGCCGGAGGCGGCGGATATCCTGCCGGAAATGGACACCTCCGCCTCCCACGAGACACTGTGGCAGGGTCTGGGCGATCTGTGGCATAGCGCCTGCGCCTATGTCCGCACAGCGCTGGAGACCCAGGCCTCCGGTGCGGCCCTGCTGCTGGGCGTGGTGCTGCTGTGCAGTCTGGCAGAGAGCTGCCTTGCGGCGGCGGACAGTCCCTGCGTTCCCCGCTATGTCTCCGTGGCGGGAGCGCTGGCCATCACCCTTGTGGCGGCGGGCGACTTCCGCCGGATGATGGGTCTGGGTGTGGAGACCATGTCCCAGCTGGAGGTGTTTTCCAAGGCACTGCTGCCCACCCTGTCCGCCGCCGTGGCCGCCGGCGGCGGCTATATCACCGCCGGTGCCAGGCAGGTGGCCACGGTGTTCTTCACCGATCTGCTCATCAGCCTTATCCGTCAGGTACTGCTGCCGCTGCTGTACGCCTGCATTGCTGCTGCCGCCGCGGACGCCGTGGTTCCCGGCCATAGTCTGCAAAAGATCGGTCAGGGCCTTCGCAAGTGCGCCGCCTGGGCACTGACGGCCCTGATGCTGGTCTTTACCGGCTTCCTGTCGGTGACCGGTGCGGCCACCTCTGCGGCGGACGCCCTGTCTACCCAGTTGACGCGCTCCGCCATCGCCACAGCGGTGCCGGTGGTGGGCTCCATCATCTCCGATGCCGCCGGCACGGTGCTGGCCGGTGCCGGGATGCTGAAGGGCGCCATCGGCGTATTCGGCCTGCTGGCAGTGCTGGCCATCTGCCTGACGCCCTTTATCACCATGGCCGTGCAGTACCTGCTGTATAAGCTGGCGGCGTTTCTGGCGGGCACCGTGACCCAGGAGCCCCTGGCGGACCTGATCGACGCGCTGGGCTCCGCCTTCGGCCTGATGCTGGGCATGACCGGCAGCTGTGCGCTGGCCCTGCTGATCTCCATAATCTCTTCTGTATCGGTGGTGAGTACATGATCGCGGAAACTCTGCGTACCTGGCTTCTCGGTATCATCGCGGCGGGCATGATCGTTGGGATACTCTACGCCCTGCTGCCCCGTGGGCGTATGAAGGCGGTGGCCCACACCGTGGGCGGCATGGCACTGCTGCTGGTCATCGTCCGGCCGCTGCTGGGCCTGGACCTGGCTGAGCTGGCCCTCCGCTATGAGGACTATCGCCAGCAGATCCAGGCGCTGACAGAGGAATATCGCAGATCCGGCGATGCGGAATTCGCCGCGCTCATAGCGGACAAGACCGCCGCATATATTGCCAGCAAGGGAGATGACCTGGGCATCACATGTACCCCGCGGGTAGAGATGGAGGACCGCGATGGCGTGCCCTGGCCCAGCGCCGTGACGCTGGACATTCCCAAGGACGAGGCGCTGTCCGCGTGGCTCAGCACGGAACTGGCCATTGACGATGCGCACCAGTATTGGCGTGAGGCAGACGAATGATGGAAAAGCTGAAAGATATACTGAATAAATACCGCTTCGCGGTGCTGGTGGCTCTGGCCGGCGTGGTGCTGATGCTGCTGCCCGCCGGTAAGCAGGAGATCGAAGCCGCCGACACGGCAGGGGAGGAGATGTCCTTCTCTCTGGAGGAGACGGAGCGCCGTATGGCGGAGGTGCTGTCCGCCATGGATGGAGTGGGTCGGGTGCAGGTGATGCTGACGCTGCACAGCGGTGAAACGTTGTCGCTGGCGGAGGATAGCAGCGCCACTCTGAGCAGCGGCGGTGATGTGCGGCAGGACAGTCAGGTCCTGACGGTGAACCGCGGCAGCGGCAAGCAGGAGGTCGTGGTCACCCGGCGGCTGTACCCCAGCTATCAGGGGGCGGTGGTGGTCTGTCAGGGGGCAGGCGACAGCCGTGTGCGCCTGCGGGTGCTGGAGACGGTGTCTGTGCTGACAGGACTCAGCAGCGATAAGATATCGGTAGTCCAATGGAAACAGTAACAATAAATGGGAGGAACGACAGTATGAAGCAGGTATGGAAGCGCCGCGCCGTAGCGGCGGCCGTAGTGGTGCTGGTGGGTACATCGGTGTATTTGAACTGGCGCTATGCCGGGGATGTGGCGGATACCTCCAAGGTGCTTGGCCAGTCCACGCTGGTCAATGGCGAGACCACGGAGGCACAGGCGGATACTGCGGATACCGCCGGAGACGACTATTTCTCCACTGCCCGGCTCAGCCGCAAGCAGGCCCGCGATACCGCCATCAGTATGCTGGAGGAGGCCAAGGGCGAGGAGAACGCTTCAGAGGAGGTAGCCAACGAGGCATCCGAGACGCTTCAGGTGCTGGCGGGCTACACCGTGGCGGAGACACAGATCGAGAACCTGGTGGTGGCAAAAGGCTATGCCGACTGCGTGGCCTTTATGGGCGCGGACTCCATCAGCGTGGTGGTATCGGCGCCCGACGGTCTGGAGGCGGAGGACGTAGCGAAGATCAAGGATATCGTCATCGCGGAGACATCCTACACTCCCGGCCAGATCAAGATCATGGAAGCGGGAACGTCCGGTGCAAAATAGGTGTTGTATTTCCCCGTAAAAAATGGTATAATTCTATATTGCAATTAGCTGAGTACCAATGACAACTGTGAGGAGACAAACAGACCATGGCTGAAAATAAGGAATATATGATCCACCAGGAGGATGACGGCAGCATCCAGATCTCAGAGGATGTGCTGGCCTCCATTGCCAGTACCACAGCCTTGGAGGTGGACGGCGTCAGCGCTCTGATGAGCGCCAACGTATCCGACCTGATGGGCGGTAAAAAAATGACCTGCAAGGGCGTCCGTGTTGAACTGGACGGCGAGCAGATCGTTGTGGGCATTTTTGTTGCGGTGCGCTACGGCTGCGCCATCAGCGATGTGGCCAAAAAGGTCCAGAAGAATGTGCATACCGCGCTGGAGGGTATGACCGGCTTCAAGGTGGCGGCGGTGAACGTCCACGTGGGCGGCATCAGCTTCAACTGAACAACAGACGAGAGAGAAAAGGACGAACGCTTATGACACGCAGCACCGCACGGGAGATCGCCATACACTTGGCGTACCAGCTGAGCTTCACCGAACTGCCGGTGGAGGAGTTTCTGGACCAGCAGCTCAGCGATGAACGATTTGCCGAGCTGGCGGCAGAGGATGACCTCTACGCCGACCGGCCCAACACCAAGCAGGAGGCGTATATCCGCCGCCTGGTCTCCGGTGTGGCGGAGCACGCCGCCGAGTTGGACGCCGACATTGAAAAGTACGCCCGGGGCTGGCGATTTGAGCGCATTTCACTGGTAGCATCCGCCATCATGCGTGTGGCCATGTACGAGATACTCTATATGGCGGACATTCCGCAGGGCGCCGCCATCAGCGAGGCGGTGACGATCGCCAAGAAGTACGAAACGCCCGAGGTCGCCAAATTTATCAACGGTATTCTGGGCAGCTTCGCCCGGGGCGAGGTCAAGGAAAAGGACTGAAAACCGCATACGAAAGGCAGAGCGTGAGGGCTCTGCCTTTTCAGGTCGCATACAGAAAGGAGTGATCGCCACGTCGGGCCAGTATATTTTCACGGTGTCCGAGGTCAACCAGTTTATCAAGGACCTGCTGGATAACGTGCCGCCATTGCAGGAGGTCCTGCTGCGGGGCGAGCTCTCCAACTATAAGGTATACCCCTCCGGCCATCACTACTTTACGCTGAAGGACAGTCAGTGCAGTCTGAAGTGCGTCATGTTTAAGGGCAGTGCCATGCGCCTGCGCTTCCGCCCGGAAAACGGCATGCAGGTCATCGCCTCCGGCCGTATCAGCGTCTATCCCCGCGACGGTGCCTACCAGCTGTACTGCACCGGCCTGACGCCCGAGGGCGCCGGCGACCTGAGCGTGGCCTTTGAGCAGCTGAAGGAAAAGCTGCGGAAGGAGGGCCTGTTTGACGAAAGCCATAAAAAGCCCCTGCCGCCATATCCCCGGCGCATCGCCATCGTCACCTCCCCGGCAGGCGCGGCGGTCCACGACATGATCCGCATCCTCCGCCGCCGCTATCCCATCGCCAAGGTCCTTCTGCTGCCCGTTCGCGTGCAGGGAACTGAGGCCCCGGCGGAGATCGCCGGCGCCATCCGTTACGCCAACGCCCGCAGCCTGGCCGATGTGCTCATCACCGGCCGCGGCGGCGGTTCGCTGGAGGACCTGTGGGCCTTTAACGACGAGCGCGTGGCCCGCGCCATCTACGACTCGGATATTCCCGTCATCTCGGCGGTGGGCCACGAGCCGGACGTGGCCATCAGCGACTTCGTAGCGGACCGGCGGGCCTCCACGCCCTCCAACGCCGCCGAGATCGCCGTGCCGGACATGGCCGAACTGCTGCGGACGCTGGATGCCGCCCATTCCCGCATGACACAGTCGATACGCCGCGATATCGCCGCCCATTCCCGCCGTTTAGAGTCCCTGTCGAAAAAACGCGTCCTCACGGACCCGACCGCTTACCTGGCGGACCGCCGCCAGGATGTGGACCACATGACCCACCGGCTCTGTGCCGCCATGCGTGTGGTGACAGATGTCCAAAACCGCCGCTTCGGCGCGCTGGCCGCGTCGCTGGATGCCCTCAGCCCGCTGAAGGTCCTGGGCCGCGGCTACGCACTGGCTCAGCAGCCGGACGGCACGGTGCTCCGCAGCGCCGATCAGGCGCGGATAGGGGAGACCCTGCGCCTGCGGCTGGCCGACGGCGCCCTGCGGTGCCAAGTAAAGGAAAAGGAGAACGAACATGGCAGCAAAAAAGACGTTTGAGGAGAATATGTCCCGGCTGGAGGAGATCGTCTCCCTGCTGGAAAGGGGTGATGCCACGCTGGGCGACAGCATGGCGCTGTTTGAGGAGGGCACCAAGCTGGTGAACACCTGCCGCAAGGAGCTGGACACCGCCGAGCAGAAGGTGGTCAAGCTGTCCAAGGGCCCCGATGACGCGCCGGTGGAGCATGATTTTGCTGCGGAGGATTGAGCCATGGACTACGAAAGACACTATGAGCAGTACCGCACGGCGGTGGAGGACTACCTTTCCGCCCTTTTTGCCGGCAGCGCACCCTATGACCGTCTCTACGATGCCATGCGGTACAGCGTGCTCTCCGGCGGCAAACGTATCCGCCCGGTGCTGACGCTGGAATTTGCCCGTCTGGGCGGTATCGACTGGCACCTGGCGCTGCCCTATGCCTGCGCGCTGGAGCTGGTGCACAACTATTCCCTTATCCACGACGACCTGCCCTGCATGGATGACGACGATCTGCGCCGTGGCAAGCCCACCAACCACAAGGTCTACGGCGAGACGCTGGCCATTCTGGCCGGCGATGCACTCCAGCCCGAGGCCTTTCGTCTCATTTCCCAGGCGCCCGGTCTTTCCGCCGATAGCCGTATCGCGGCGGTCGAGGTCCTGGCCCGGGCCGCCGGTGCCGACGGCATGGTGGCCGGACAGGTGCTGGACACCCTTTGCGATGTCCGCGAGGAAGCCGGCCTGACCCAGCTGGACTGCCTCAAGACCTGCGCCATGATCTCCGCCGCGGCGGAGCTGGGCTGTGTGGCCGCCGGAATGGACGCGGAAAAGCGCCGTCAGGCCCGTGAATTCGGCGATGGCCTTGGTCTGGCCTTCCAGCTCCGTGACGATATCCTGGATGTGACAGGCGCACAGGAGGTGTTCGGCAAGCCCATCGGCTCTGACAAGGCGGAGGGCAAGGTCACATTTGTGGATATGCTGGGTGTAGACGGCTGCCAGAGGGAGGTCGAGGCGCAGACAAAACGCGCCAAGGCTGCGGTGGCCGGTTGGGCGGACAGCGATTTCCTGCGGGAACTGGCGGATCGAATGGTTCTGAGGGTGAAATAAAATGTGGTTTGTATTTGCTCTGCTGTCGGCGGTGTTTGCGGCATTGACTTCGATATTGGCGAAAGTGGGTATCGACGGGGTGAACTCCAACCTCGCCACGGCTGTCCGAACGGTGGTCGTGGTGCTCATGGCGTGGGGGATGGTGTTCCTGACGAACGCGCAGGGCGGCATCGGGGATATCAGCCGAAAAAGCTGGCTGTTCCTTATTCTGTCGGGACTGGCTACAGGCGCCTCGTGGCTGTGCTATTACAAGGCGTTGCAGATGGGCGAAGCCTCCAAGGTCGTGCCCATCGACAAGCTGAGTGTGGTCATTACGCTGGTGCTGGCGTTTGTGTTTCTGCGGGAGCAGTTCACCGTCAAATCGCTGATAGGCTGCGTCCTTATCACCATCGGAACGCTGGTCATGGTGCTCTGATGGCGTACAAAGCTGAGAACCATGCCGGAGGGCATGGTTCTCAGCTTTATTTCCCGCTGCCGTGATCGCAGAGCGGTCGGAGGGAGCAGTCACCGCAGTCCGGCTTCCGTGCCATACACAGCGCGCGGCCATGGAGCACCATCCGGTGGCAGAAGTTGTTGGCCTCCTCCGGGGGAATGACCTTTCGCAGCTGCTGCTCCACCTTCAGCGGGTCCTTGCTGCCGTCCGTCAGTCCCAGCCGTCCGGTGATGCGGATGCAGTGGGTGTCGCAGACATAGCCGTCCTTTCCGTAGATATCGCCCAGGATCAGATTGGCGGTCTTGCGCCCCACACCGGGCAGAGAGAGCAGGTCCTCCATGTTGTCCGGGACCTTTCCGCCGAAGCGCTCCACCAGCATTTTTGCGGAGCCAACGATGTCCCGGGCCTTGGCCCGCCAGAAGCCGCAGGACTGGATATATGTACCTACCTCGTCCGCATCGGCGGCGGCAAAGGCCTCCAGCGTGGGATAGCGGGCAAACAGCGCCGGCGTCACCAGATTGACACGCGCGTCGGTGCACTGCGCCGCCAGACGCACGGAGAACAGCAGCTCATAGTCCTTCTCATAGTCCAGCGAACACAGCGCGTCCGGGTACAGCGTCTTCAGCACTGCGATAATGGTGCTGACCTGTTCCTTCGACTTCATGTGACATCACCTCACCCCAATTGTAACAGAGGTTGCAGAAAAAGGCAATCTGTGCTATACTGTTTCATAAGATTTTCCACAGAAGGGAGGCGGTGCCGCTATGCGTCCGCTGGCAGACGAGATACGGCCCCAGACGCTTGACGATGTGGCCGGACAGAAGCACCTGCTGGGCGAGGGGGCGCTGCTGCGCCGCCTGATCGAGAACGGCACCGATGCCAACCTCATTTTCTACGGTCCCTCCGGCACCGGAAAGACCACCGTGGCCAACATTATCGCCAGGCAGGCGAAAAAGGCGCTGTACACCCTAAACGCCACCACCGCATCCCTCCAGGATGTGAAGAATGTCATGGCGGATGTGGACACCATGATGGCTCCAAACGGTATCCTGCTGTACCTGGATGAGATACAGTATTTCAATAAGAAGCAGCAGCAGAGCCTGCTGGAATTCCTGGAAAACGGCAAGATCACCCTGATCGCCTCTACCACAGAAAACCCGTATTTCTATATCTACAACGCACTCCTGTCCCGCAGCACGGTTTTTGAATTTAAGCCTCTGTCGGTGGAGGATACCATCCCCGCCGTGGAGCGGGGCCTGCGTATCGAGCAGGAGAGGAGCCAGCTGCCCTTTACCTGGGAAGAGGATGTGCCCCGCACAGTGGCCGCCGGCTGCGGCGGCGATGTCCGAAAGGCCATCAACGCCGTGGAGCTGCTGTACCGTTCCGCCAAGCCGAAGGATGGCGGATTATATGTGACAAGGGATGATGCTTTACAGTTAAGCCAGTGCAGCGCCATGCGGTATGACAGGGAGGGGGATGACCACTATGACCTGCTCTCCGCCCTGCACAAATCCATCCGAGGCTCCGACCCGGACGCGGCGGTGTACTACCTGGGCCGTCTGCTGGTGGCGGGCGACTTGATCTCCCCCTGCCGTCGTCTGCTGTGCATCGCGGCGGAGGATATCGGCCTTGCGTACCCGCAGGCCATCACCGTCACAAAAAGCTGCGTGGACGCGGCACTGCAGCTGGGCCTGCCGGAGGCGCGGCTGCCCCTGGCCGAGGCGGCGGTGCTGCTGGCCACCGCGCCCAAATCCAACAGCGCCCACAACGCTATCATCGCCGCTATGGAGGATATTCAGCGCGGCGCGGTGGGGGACATCCCCCGGCACCTGAAGAACGTCCACGCCGACAGTACCGGCGCGGACAAGGGCCCCGCCTATAAGTACCCCCACAATTACCCGGACCACTATGTGCAGCAGCGCTATCTGCCGGAGTCTTTGGGGGATACGCATTACTATGCGTACGGCGAAAACAAGACCGAGCAGGCCGCCAAGCGGTACTGGGACGACATTAAGGGGAAGAACGGAAATGGACCTGCGGTTACATGATGTTTTAGAGCTGAAAAAGGAGCACCCCTGCGGCAGTAAACGCTGGCAGGTGCTCCGCGTGGGCATGGATATCAAGCTCCGGTGCCTCGGCTGCGGCCACGAGGTCATGCAGCCCCGGCGTAAGATCGAAAAAATGATACGGCGCATCGTGCCGAAGGAGGAATTGCAATGAGACCGAAATGGACAAGATACTTCGCCATGGGCATCGCCCTGCTGCTGGCCATCGTCATGGCCGTAACGCTGGTCCTGCCATATCTGGGACTGTGAGGCTGCCATGAAGCACTGTATTCTGGCAAAATTCACTCCGGAGGCCAAGGCGCAGCGCGCCGCGCTGCTGCCGCGTATCCGGGAGATATTCTCCGCCGCGGCGGATATTCCCGGCGTTCACGGCGCGGAGGTCATTCCCAACTGCGTGGACCGGGACAACCGTTACGACGTGCTCATTCGTCTGGATATGGACCGCGAGGCCCTGCCCCTGTACGATGTGTCCGCCATGCACCACCGGTGGAAGGATGAGTTCACGCCCTTGCTGGAGAAGAAGGCCATCTTTGATCATGAATCATAACCACCAGTTTACTGGTGGTTATGATTTTCTATTAGCGGGAGAGCCGCCATACAGACAGCTGGTATGCTGCATGGTTTCTGTGCTGTCCTCCGCGCTGGCCCATACCATTCTTTACAGCCCGTGGGTCATCTATTTCCTCTGCATTGCTTTGGACAAAAGCTTTGAAGAATTATTCTATTTTTGGGAGGCCGCTATGGATAATGTATCAAAGGGAATATCAGCACCATACATTCCTATAATCGCAGAAAAGTGAAAGAAGAGGACATCCCCAAATACGGTAAGGCGGTGGGGACGGGAACGGTCATTATGGGGGCGTCCCTGATCTTGGCGTATTTCGCCACATTCTGGAATGAGGCGGCAATAGATTATATCATCTTTCCGGCGATAACTATTGGCCTGGCCTTTATCCTATATGGGCAGATC
>OHJH01000096.1_pt1 | contig 15652 bp, 10 predicted proteins | sample 1568471 | NCBI WGS metagenome assembly OHJH01 (sample SAMEA3879546, study PRJEB24766) | human gut metagenome | biome: human-associated habitat; feature: feces | place: USA | collected 1985/1987 | reverse complement strand
ACGATCTTGAATAATTTTCATCTGGAGAAGATCCTGTGGATCCTGCAAAAAAGGATTGCATACATTATGATCCTGGGGGTACTGGGAGGAATGGCGGGAGGCGCTTATGCATATCTGACCAACAGTACACTTTACCGGGCGGAGGTATCCTTCTATGTATACAGTGATCCGGACTACGTGTATGATTCTTCGGTCAATATCTCAAATTCCGAATTTACCCAGGCCAAGAATCTGGTACAGAGTTACATATTAATCCTGAAGAGTAACACGATCCTTCAGAAGGTGCTGGAGGAAGCCGGGCTGGATTACGGAACGGAAGCTTTGTCGGGAAGAATCGGTACCAGTGTGGTGGAAAACACGGCAGTGTTCTATGTCTACACTTATGACAGTGATCCTTACCGGGCCATGGAGCTGGCCAATGCTATCGGCAGGGTGGCTCCGAAGGAGATTGGCCGGATCGTGAAGTCCGGTGGCATTGAGGTGATCGATTATGCCACACTGCCGGAAGCACCCTACAGTTCCACCAGTCTGGTTAAATATGCACTGGTGGGCTTTGCCGGATGCTTTGGGGCATCCTTTGTATTGTTTCTGCTGGCAGGACTGATGGATACCACGATCCGCAGGCGGTACGAACTGAAGCTGGCATTCCGGATTCCGGTGCTGGGAGATATTCCGCAGATCCAGGCACCGGACCGGAAGAGTAAGCCCGTGTTGGTATTGGGGGAGAACAGCTCCTTTGCCGTGAAGGAATCCTATAATACCATCCGGGCAAACCTGCTGTTCACGGGAAAAGGAGAACGTTGTCCGGTCTATGCCGTCACCAGTGCGGATAAGGATGAAGGCAAGACTTTGAACAGTGTCAACATCGCCATCAGTTACGCACAGCTGGGCAAAAAAGTATTGCTCATCGACGGAGACATGCGGAATATGTCGGTGGCATCTCTGCTAAAGCTCCGGGGCAGACTTGGACTGAGCCAGTATCTGGCGGGATTGCGGGAGACACCGCAGATCGTGGAATACCGGCAGAATCTGGAAGTGCTGGTGGGAGGAGAAAATCCACCGAATCCTTCCGAACTGTTGGGCGGAGAGCGGATGAAGGAGCTGCTTACGACGTTGCGTAGCCGGTACGACTGCATCATTATTGATCTGCCGCCGGTAGGAATTGTGACGGATGCCCTGCTATTGTCCCATGAAGTCACCGCCTATCTTCTGGTGGTGCGGGCCGGCGTCAGCCATATGAGCCGGGAAAAGGCGGCGGTGACACTGTTAGAGCAGGTGGATGCGGATATCTGCGGCATCCTGTTCAACGGCCTGCCGCCAAAATCTAAGGACTGTAACTACAGACTGCAGCAATACTGGCAGGAATATAAACAGCAAAATGGGGAAGCAGTTTGAAAAAAACCGGGAGGTCTTTATGAAAATATGTTTTGCCGCATCGTCGGGCGGCCACTTTGAACAACTGATGATGTTAAAACCGCTAATGGAAAAATACGAAAGTTTTGTAGTAACGGAGAAAACAGGCTATGAGGTGAAGACACCGGTGAAATGTTACTATCTGCAGCAGGTGAACCGGAGACAGTGGAGATGCCTTTTTTATCTGTTGAAAAATACCGTGGATTCGTTGCGGCTGTTGCATAAAGAACAGCCGGATGTGGTGGTCTGCACCGGAGTGCTGGCCATGATCCCGCTGTGCATGGAAGCCAAGCTCTCCGGCAGGAAGCTGATCTACATCGAGTCATTTGCCAAAGTGACTTCGGCCACACTGACGGGAAAACTGTTATATCATTATGCGGATCGTTTTTATGTCCAATGGACACAGATGAAGGAAATCTATCCGGATGCGATCTGTCTGGGGGGAATTTATTAGGATGATATTTGTAACGACCGGATCTCAGAAGTTCCAGTTCAATCGATTGTTACAAAAGATAGATCTGCTGATCGAGGAAGGCATGATAAGAGAGGAGGTGTTTGCCCAGATCGGAGTCAGCGATTATCAGCCAAAGCATTATGAATACTGCAGGTTTCTGGACAGAGAAGGCTTCACCGGGAAGCTGCGGGAATGCCGGATGGTCATTACCCATGGTGGAACCGGTGTGATCATCGGCGCCGTAAAACAAGGGAAAAAAGTGATCGCAGTGCCGAGACTTGCCAGCTACGGGGAGCATGTGGACGATCATCAGGTACAGCTGCTTCGGGAATTCGACGGAATGAACCTGATCTGTGCCTGTTATGACAGTGAGAAACTGGGGGATTGCATCCGGGATACCGGCAGCAGGGACTTTGCCGGATACCATTCCAATACCCGGAGGATCCTTAAGGATATTGAGAATTTTTTAATTGCGGAAGAGGGGGAAAACCATGGAAAACATTCAAAAATTTCGTAAAAAAGGGAAAAAACTGGGAGAGTATATGATGACGAAGCTGCGCCTTTTGCGGGATCAGAAAAAATATCGCTCCCGGGGAGTGACATTAAAATATATGCTGGACCGGGTGGATTCCCGGGATCTGATCATCGTTTTCAGCTCCTGCACCAGAAAAGGGATCCGGGCCAGATACAATTATGTCCGGACGTTAAAGGAAGTTCCCTGTAACAAGTTGTTTCTGTTGGATGATTTTGCGTCAGATCACAGAGGTTCCTTTTATCTGGGCAGCAATATGAAATTCGAGGAGGCGGTCGTTGTAAGGGAACTGATCGACCGGGTACGGGAGCAGACCGGAGCAAAACGCCTGATCTTCTGCGGTTCCAGCAAGGGCGGTTACACGGCACTGAATTTCGGACTGGACTATCCCGGAAGCTATATGGTGGTGGGTGGTCCCCAGTATTTTCTGGGACAAAGCCTGCTGGACACCGGAAATATTGAGGCGTTGAAGCATATTGCCGGACAGGTCTGTAAGGAAAAGGTCGAATTCCTCAATGAGTATCTTCCGAAAAAGGTGGCAGCCAACCGTTATGCGCCCTCCCAGAGGATCTATCTGCATTATTCCGACAGCGAACACACCTATGAGGAACATATCCGCTATCTGCGCCGGGATCTGGCGAAAAAGGGATACCGCTGCAGCGAGGACGTGGCACATTACAAGGAACACGGGGAGATCAGTCTGTATTTTCCGGAATTTTTATTACATAGTGTGGAGGAAATCTTATGCCGGCAGTCAGCGTGATCGTTCCGGTATACAATACGGAAAAATATCTGGAGGAATGCATTCGTTCCCTGACAGAGCAGACGTTGTCTTCACTGGAACTGATCTTCGTGGATGACGGTTCCACGGATGCTTCTCCCAAGATTCTGGAAAGATATCGTGCCAGGGATCCCGAACACATCCGGGTCATCACCCAGAAGAATGCAGGGCAGGGAAAGGCAAGAAATGTAGGACTTGCGGCTGCCACGGGAGAATATGTGGGATTCGTGGATTCGGATGATTATGTGGACAGGCGTATGTACGCGGCCATGTACACCAGGGCCGGTTCCGAAGAACTGGATCTGGTGGAATGTGATTTTCATTATCTGGAGGAAGACGGCAGAGAGAAGCGCTCTTACGGTTCGGCGGCTCCCTGGAACAAGCTGATCCGCAGGAGACTGCTTACGGACAACGATATATGGTTCCCGGAGGGGTATATCTATGAGGACACCTCTTTCTACCTGAAGTTACGCCCCTTTGTGAAAAAACAGGCGAAAATGCTGGGAGTCTATGTCTATCACCGGGACAGAGGGGATTCTACCATGAATGACAATAAAAGCAGACGGGTGGGAAATATTTTTCCGGTATTGCAGGATGCCTGTCGGTTTTACCGGGAAAAAGAACTGATGGATACTTATGGGAAAGAACTGGAATATTTCTGTACGAGGATCCTGTTGTGCAGTTCCATGGGGCGGATCTCCAGAGTGCGGGACCGGAAGCTGCGAAAATCTCTGCGGGAAGAGACTTTTGTGTTCCTTCGGGAAAATTTTCCGGAGTATCGGAAGAACCCCTATCTGGGCAATGGACTGAAAGGGCGTTATCTGCGGATCGCCACACCGGCATTGTGCGGGATCTGTGGGGGAACCATCGGCAGATGCAGGCCGGGAGGGTTACCGGGATAGAAAATGGCGGACAGAGAAAAGGGGAAAAATATGCGGATATCGGTAGCAATGGCCACTTATAACGGGGCCAGATTTATCACAGAACAGCTGGATTCCATCCGGCTTCAGAGCCTTCCGGTGGATCAAGTGATCCTGCGGGATGACGGTTCCTCGGATCAGACGCTGGAGATCGTACGGGAATATCTGGAGACTTACGAGTTGGCACCGGCATGGAGGATCACACAGAACGGAAAACGACTGGGGTATGCGGAGAATTTCCGGGCAGCGGTGGAAGAGACGGACGGTGATTATGTCTTTTTCTGCGATCAGGACGATATCTGGGAACCGGACCGGGTGGAAGATATGGTGAGCGAGATGGAAAAACGGAGAGAGATACTGGTGCTGGGATCGGAATTCGTACCGTTTACAGTGGATCCCGATGCTCCTTCTGTCAGCCGGAGCGTATTGAAAAGCTTCCGGGGGGACGGAAGCATGGAGCATGTTGCATGGAGTCCGGCCCATATTTTCATCGGCAGTGAGGGCTGTACCATGTGTCTGCGCAGAGAGTTCCTGGAAGAGACGAAGAAGTACTGGTATCCCGGGTGGGCGCATGATGAATATGCCTGGAAGTTGTCCCTGTGCATGGACGGCTGTTACATTCTGCATAGTGTTACGTTACGGCGGCGAATGCACTCGGGTAATGTATCCAAACGCAAGATGCGGGATCTGGACAGACGGATCGCTTTTTTCCGGGAATTGCAGAAAAGTCATGAAACCACTCTGCGGTTCGCCGAGGACTTTGGAATGCCGGAGGAAGCGAAGGAACTGTTAAGACGCAATATCCGGGCCACCACTCTTCGGATCGAGCTGATGGAACAGCGAAAATTGTGGAATATTGTGCCGCTTTTATGGAAATACCGGGATTGTTATCACAGCAAAAAATCTCTGCCGGTGGAATTTGCCATGGCAGTCAGAGGATGAGGCAATGAGCAGATATCTGGTGGAAAAAACGAAGACAACGGGGCAGGGCTGGCAGAGCAGCAACCGCTATTTTGAAAATTGTGGGGAGCGGAGTCTTGGACAGTTTTTGTCGGTTTCTTTTCTTGTGACCTATTATATTTTACCACAGTATTTCGGAATCCGGCTGTTGGGCTTTGATCTGACGGCACAGCGAATGCTCATAACGATTCTGTGTCTCTTTCTGCTGAGCAAAGAATCCCGGAAAAAGATGTTCTGGGAAGGGGTGAGAAGCTGCAGATTGTGGCTTTTTATGGCAGGATATCTGGGAATCTGTTTCTATACGGCGGTACTGCGTTTTCACATAGGTACTTTTCTTTATCCGTTCATTGAATTATTGGGAGCTTTTCTGGTGATCTACGTACTGCGGGAGTATCTGGGAAGTGATGGATTTCTGGTGCTTTTCCGGCGGATGCTTTTGTTTCTGTGTGTGCTGGGACTCGTGGAGGCGGTCATGAGAAAGACACCCTTTGCCTATCTGGAGACCATCAGGGGACTTTATACCGGAGGCATGGTCCGCTCCGGTTCCTACCGGATCATGGGACCGGCCAATCATTCTCTGGCGTATGGGCTGATCCTGATCTCCGGGTTACCATTATTGTGCATTGATGAGGAGAAACATTGCTTCACGCTGTTTCGGCATCTGCCTCTCCTGCTATTGGTGGTGGTTAATGTATTTCTTACGGGATCCCGTTCCACGCTGGCGGTCATGGGACTGGAGCTTTTGCTGTTGACCGTGCTGGCACCGGGAGAGCAGAGGAAGAAACTGTTGTTTACTATAGTACCGGCCGGGCTTTTGATTCTGCTTCTTGCATTTTTATTCCCCAATTCTCCGCCGGGACATTATATTCTGTTGCAGCTTAGTACGGTGGTGGATGAGATGTTTGGAACCTCCTATGCCATCCGTTACGGGGTGGACAGCACCTCCCTTGCCAACAGCGCTTCCTACAGGGATGCCCTGCTGGATATTTTCACGGTGGACTGGCTGAACCCCTGGCTGGGGCAGGGCTCCGGATATCATTTCTCCTGGTATATTCCGGGAGGGGCCACGATCCACTCCATTGACAATTTCTATGTGGCCAATTATATCCGCTACGGGTATCCGGGACTGGTGGTCTACGGACTGTTGATCCTGCAGGCGGTGGGGGAGATGGTGCGATGCGGGATTCAAAAGAAGGACAGAACAATGTTAAGTCTGGCGCTTGCGGTCTGCGGGTACTTCTTAAATCTGTGGTGGATGGATACGCTGCAGACCATCAAGTATGCGTATCTTCCCATCGCACTGTTCCAGGTGATCTCCCGGGAAAAATGGGAAAATATGTCGGATTTGCAACACAAAGCGGTGCACAGATACATAAGGTAAATAGAGAGAAGAAACGAAAAAAGGAAACGAAAATGCGAAAAAGTTTTTGGCTGTTTGCAATAGTTCTGAGTATGAGTCTGGGGATACGGGCGCAGGCGGCACCCAGAGAGATCCCGGACCATTTCAATACCGGTGTGGATACAGATACAGAGCTGACGGAGATCCCGGAACCGGGGATTTACGGTGGAATCCAGTATAAGACCGGAGCCGGAGGACAGCTGGCATTGGATCTGGTCTACAGCAACAGACAGGCGGGGAATGAGATAGAGATCCGGAATATGGATTTTTCCCGGTATGCACTGTTGATGGTCAATGAGGGCAAAATTGCCGTGGAGACCACGGTGACTTTCCGGAACTGTAAATTCGATGCAGTCACTACCGGGCGGGAGGATGCCCGGATATCCTATGTGTTCGAAGACTGCACCCTGCGTAATTTTCAGGGAAGCAATGCCACGTTTACCCGGTGCCGTCTGGGTGGCAGCAGCGGAGATGCGTTGAATCCCTATCGCAATGTGACACTGAGAGATTGCTACATTGCGGATCTGGCACATCCGGACAGCGGGGATACAGTACATTCTGACGGGGTACAGATCTTCGGATATCCTTCTCTTACGGCGGAGAATATTTCCTTCGACAACTGCAGATTCGAAGTACCGGCGATCCCCGGAGGGGGGAGCTATGTGAATGCCTGTCTCATGATTGCCCCGGAGAAGAGCGGTGCCAAAGGAATCTATTTCACAAACTGCATTCTCAACGGAGGCGGTTATGCCATCTACACACTGGTAAAAGACGGTTTTTCTCTGGAGAATGTGGTGCTGTGTAATATCTCGGTAGGGGATGCGGCCCGTTATGGAACCTTCTACCATCGCAATGTCACGGCGGGGGTCACCATGGAGAATATTTATACGACGGATACTTTGTATGTAGGCAGCAGATTCGTGGATGAAGAGGGCAGGATCCATTTCAGCGTGACCAACGATACGGCGCAGGAACGGAAGCTGATGATCGTGACGCCCAGACAGACCATAATACTGCCTGTTAAGGCGTGTCCGCCCTATGAGGACAGAACGGCGGATATGACCTTTGAGGATTTTCCCTTTGATATCGATGTGGTGGTGCCGGGGGCACAGTGGGCGGTATGCTATGACATCACGGACGGGTGCACACAGATCGCACTGTATGCGGAAAGGAAGAGATGATTATGACGGAAGTACTGTATATATGCCTGTGGTACAAAGATAAAAAGAGAACCTGGTCCGGAACGGCCTGGTCCCTGCGACAGGCCATGGAGCCTTATCTGCAGGTGCAGGATCTGGCACTTTCGGATCCTCTGTACCGCAAAATACTCCGGAGACTGCAGAGGAAGAAGGGACTGACCCCCGGGCCGGTCCTGCGGGACCGGCTGCGGCTGTCGGGGAGATATGCTGCGTGGAGACATCGGCACAGGACAGACGAAAAAATGCCTGTGTTTCAGTTTGGCGGCTGGCCGTCGGGAGCGCATTTGACATCCTATCTCTATCAGGACCTTTCCATTTCCGCGATTCTGTGGCTGCAGAGGGAAGATCCGGTGGGCTATCGGTACTGCGAGTATGATCAGGTGCCGCAAAAGACGTTGGAACGCAGGGCGGCGAGACAATTGGAGCAATACCGACAAAGTGAAGGGGTATTCACCATGAGCAGGTGGCTTTCGGAGTTCCTGATCCGGGAATGCGGGCTCCCCCGGGAAAAGGTCCATGCGGTGGGAGGCGGCATCAATGTGGATGCTGCAGGGATCCGTCCGGGATCAAAGGAGGGGCGGCGTATCCTGTTTGTGGGAAGGAATTTTGTGAGAAAAGGTGGTCCGTTGGTGGTACAGGCTTTCACAATCCTGCGGAAAAAATATCTGTGGTCAGCGGAGCTGTATCTGGCGGGGGCAAAGGAGTCGGACATCCGGGACGCTCTGCGGGAGAGGCAGATCAGGGTAGAAGAGGTGGACTGGCAGAAGATCCACCTGCTGGGAGATCTGGGGTCTGAAAAACTGACAGACTATTATAACCTGTGTGATGTCTTCTGTATGCCGTCTTATTTTGAAGCCTATGGACTGGTATTTGCAGAGGCACTTACTTATGGTCTGCCCTGTATCGGGAGAGATAAATTCGCTATGTCGGAGTTCATTGAGGACGGATGCACCGGCAGGCTTATTTCCGGGGAGGATGCGGAGGAACTGGCACTGGATCTGTGGGAAGTACTTCAGGATCCGAAATACCGGGAGGAAGTGGAACGGCGGAGGGAATGGTATCTGAGAGAGTATTCCTGGGACAAGGTGGCGCAGAGAATATGCAGTGTGATGGAGAAAAATGAGAGAGACAAAGATCAGTATCGTAGTGCCGGTGTATAACGCGGAAAAAGAATTACAGCGCTGTGTGGACAGTATTTTCCGGCAGAGCTTTTCCAACTGGGAACTGCTGCTTATCGATGACGGCAGCAGGGATAGCTCTTCGGCCTTGTGTGACAGGCTGGGGGCGCAGGACACAAGGGTCCGGGTCTGGCACAAGGAAAACGGCGGTGTCAGCAGTGCCAGAAATCTGGGGATCTGTAAGGCTGAAGGAGAGTATCTTTTTTTTACGGACAGTGATGATACCCTGTTCCCGGATACCCTGGAAACTTTATATCAAAAGGCAAAAGTATCCGGCGCGGATCTTTCGGTGTGCGGTTTTACATATCTGGTGGAACAGACGAAAGAATGTGTGGATAACCTTCCGGAAAAAGCTTTCTGCGGTGGAGGAAAAGAATATCTGGAGGAGCGGTTTTTATCGGACTTCCGTCGGGAATTTTTCAATCCGCCATGGAATAAGCTGATCCGCAGGGAATTGCTTCTGGAAAATGATATCCGCTTCGGAGAGGAATTTGCCATCTGTGAGGATATGGCTTTTTCCATGCAGGTGCTGGAAAAGAGCAAAGGGATCTGTGTGGTTCCGGAGTCGTTGTATTGTTATCACTATAAGGAAGCGGAGAATCTGGTGAACCGTTTTCATGAGAATTATTATGAGGCTTTATTGTATTTCCGGGACCGCACCTGGCAGTGCTTCCGAACGCTTCAGGCAAAGCAGGAACTGTATGCGGAGGTCAATGCCTGTTTCGTGGGGAAGAGTCTGATGTATCTGCATAAGATCTATAGAGATTCCGGCTATGAGGAAACCAGGAAATATGCGGAACTGAAACGGATCGGTGGTTCCCTGCCGCTGCAGAATGCCCTGCGGGAATACCGGGCCACGGGAAAGAGGCGCTTGCTGCGGGAGTTGCTCCTGCATAAGAGATTCCGGCTATTGGACAGTCTGTACCGGTGGCGGTAGGACAGGGGAAGGAGAGAGGATTGGAACTGACAAAACAGATCGGCGTATTGCGCAATCGAAAAACCTTGGACGGAAGAAAAGCAGACAGGAACAAAGTAAATCTGGAGTACTGGAATTTTAATGAGAATCTGGGGGATCTGCTGGCACCGGTGGTGACGCAGTGGATGTTGCACCGTCTGGGACTGGATCTGTACAGAGAGGCGGCAAAGCCCTGCCATCTGATGACCATTGGTTCTGTGTTGGGACTGGGAGTTTTCGATGCGGTGATCTGGGGCAGCGGGGTCAATTCCTTCGCCCATGTGGGACGGGTGACTACACAAAAGGGATACCGGAAGCTGGATATCCGGGCAGTCAGAGGTCCGGTCACCGCACAGGTGCTCCGGGAGAACGGATATACCTGTCCGCAGATCTACGGAGACCCGGCGATCCTGCTGCCTCTGATTTATCCCGGCAGACGACCGGAGAAAAAGAAAAAATATGTGGTGATCGACCATTACATGAAGCGGAAAACGACAGGAGATGACAGACTTTCCATACGAACCGGAGATTACCGGACCTTCCTCGACAAAATTCTGGAGGCGGAGGTGGTATACTCGTCTTCGTTACATGGGATCATTCTGGCGGAGAGCTATGGGGTCCCGTCGGTATTCCTTCGGCAGGGGATGGAGGAAGAGATGCTGAAATATTATGACTGGTACTTTGCCACCGGCAGATATGAGGTGCGCTCGGCAACATCCCTTGCGGAAGCAAAGGAAACAGAACCCATGAAATTGCCCGAACTGGAAGAACTGAGGGAGGGACTGCTACAGAGCTTTCCCTATGATCTGTGGATCGGCCAGAAAGCCGGAAGGAGAAAGTGTGAATGAAAAGGACCCGAAATGCCGTCAGAAATGTGATCTTCGGAGGACTCCTGAAGGGGTATCAGATTCTGGTTCCTTTTATCATGCGCACGCTGCTGATCCGGTATCTGGGAATGGAATATCTGGGGCTGAACAGTCTGTTTACTTCCATACTACAGATCCTGAATCTGGCGGAGCTGGGAGTAGGGAGTGCACTGGGCTACAGTATGTATGCTCCCATTGCGGAAGGAAAGAAGGACGAGATCTGTGCTCTGTTGTCATTGTATCGCAGATATTACCGCCTGATCGGTCAGGGGATCTTTCTGGCCGGAATAGTGCTGCTGCCGTTTCTGCCCTCGCTGGTGAAAACGGACAGTATTCCGCCGGATGTGGATTTGTATGTATTGTATCTGCTGCATCTGGGAGCCTGTGTCATCAGCTACTGGCTGTTTGCGTATAAAAACAGTCTGCTGGCAGCTCATCAGCGAAGTGACCTGGCAAATAAGGCGGATCTGGCGGTACGGACGCTGCAGTATCTTATACAGGCCGGGCTGCTGGTGGGCTTTCGGAATTATTACTGGTATCTGCTGGCGGCACTGGGAGCACAGATCCTGACGAATCTGTGTACCGCACTGGTGGCACAGAAAAATTATCCGGATTATGTCCCAAAGGGACAGGTGGAAGAGCAGACCAGGCAAAAAATCCGGGGCAAGATCAAGGACCTGTTTACCTCCCGGGTGGGGGTGGTCATTGTGAATTCCGCGGATACTCTGGTCATTTCGGCATTTTTGGGACTGACGGTGCTGGCAGTCTATCAGAATTATTATTACATCGTTACTTCCGTCATTGGTCTGGTAGGGGTACTTTTCACCTCCACTCTAGCAGGGATCGGCAATAGTCTTCTGACCGAGAGCCGGGGGAAAAATTATGCGGACTTCTGTAAATTTACACTGTTGATCGCCTGGATCGCAGGACTTTGCACCTGCTGCCTGCTGTGTCTGTTGCAGCCCTTTATGAAACTGTGGATCGGAGAGGCAGGCATTTTGCCCGGACAGATCGTGATCTGTCTGTGTGTATATTATTTTATCTACGAGTTCAACCAGCTGTTCAATGCCTACAAGGATGCCGCCGGGATCTGGCACAGAGACCGGTTCCGGACACTGACAACGGCAGGAGTGAATCTGGTCCTGAATCTTCTGCTGGTGAAACCTATGGGGCTGTACGGAGTGATCCTGTCTACGGTAGTTGCTACGGTCATCGTAGGAATGCCGTGGCTGATACATAATCTGTTTACGACGTTGTTTGACGGAGAGGACCGGCAAAGCTATCTGGGGACACTGGTCTTCTATGGAAGCGTAACTTTTTTAAACTGTATGCTGACCGACCGGGTATGCAGTCAGATACCGGTAGAAGGAATCCGGGAATTATTGGAGCGGGCACTGGTATGTCTGCTTGTGTCCAACGGCATTTTTCTGTTGTGTTACGGAGGCCGGAAGGATTTCCGGGCCCTGTTGGCAATGGGGAAGAGATTTCTGCCTGAAATACCTCATGATAAAGCGACTTCGGGAAATGACCGATCCGCAGAGGAAACCACAAAGTTTGCAGATTACGGAAAGGCGGGAGCTTTCTATGAAGATTGCAGTAGCGGGAACCGGGTATGTGGGATTGTCCATGGCAGTTCTGCTGGCCCAGAATCATGAAGTAACGGCGGTGGATGTGATACCGGAGAAGGTAGAGTTGTTACAAAAAGGGAGATCACCTATCCGGGATAAAGAGATCAAAGAATATCTGGCAGGCGGCAGGCTGCATTTGCAGGCTACCCTGGACGGAGAGGTGGCTTACCGGGATGCGGAGCTTGTGATCGTCTCCACACCGACGAACTATGATCCCGGAATTCACTTTTTTGATACCGGTTCTGTGGAAACGGTGGTGGAGACAGTACGGAGGGTGAATCCTGACGCGGTGATCGTGATCAAGAGTACGGTGCCGGTGGGATATACAGTGTCTCTGATGGAAAAATATCACACGGACAGGATCCTGTTTTCTCCGGAATTTTTGCGGGAAGGGCATGCACTGTATGACAATCTGTATCCTTCCCGGATCATTGTGGGAGCAGACACAAAGTCCGTTGAAATGGCGGAGTATGCAAGACGGTTTGCAGAGCTTTTGCGTGAGGGTGCAAAAAAACAGGAGATCCCCATACGGATCATGGACCCTACGGAAGCGGAGGCGGTAAAACTGTTTGCCAATACCTATCTGGCGCTCCGGGTCAGTTTTTTTAACGAACTGGACACTTATGCGGAGATGCGGAACTTAAGCAGCCGCAATATTATCGAGGGTGTCTGCCTGGATCCCCGGATCGGGATGCAGTACAACAATCCCTCTTTTGGCTACGGAGGATACTGTCTGCCGAAGGATACGAAGCAGCTACTGGCCAATTATGAGAACATTCCCCAGAATCTGATCCAGGCCATCGTGTCCGCCAACAGTACCCGCAAGGATCATATCGCGGACAGTATTCTGGAGAAGGCGGGATTTTATCAGGGAAGTCAGGGTAGAGGCGGTGTACCGGGGCAAAAGGTGGTCATAGGAATCTATCGGCTTATTATGAAGTCCGGCTCCGATAATTTCCGTCAGTCCAGTATCCAGGGCGTCATGAAACGGATCCGGGCCAAAGGGGCACAGATTTTGTTGTACGAGCCGGAACTTTCGGAGGATGATTTTTTCGGAAGCCCGGTCATACGGGATCTGGAAGCCTTTCAGCGGCAGTCGGATGTGATCGTGGCCAATCGTTATCACAGAGATCTGGAGAATGTCCGGGAGAAGGTATACACCAGAGATATTTATTACAGGGACTGAGTGAGGGAAGAAATGGATACAGAGAAAAAAACGGGGGAACGAATAGGAATCACGCTGGCACTGTTAGCATGTGTGGGATTTTCCGCTTTTCTGATCTGGCTGCAGCAGAAGCAGAAAAATGACAGACAGCAGCTGACACAACAGGTACAGGACAGCGGGCAGCGGGAAGAACAGACGGAAGGAAGCGGGCAGATCGAGATCCGGAGTCGTGTTACCCGGAGCAAAACAGGGGATCAGCCGGTATTTTCCCTGCCGGGAGGGTTTTATCCGGAGGATATTACGGTAGAGATCGCTGCACCGGCGGGAAGCAGTATCTATTATACACTGGATGGCACGGTGCCGGATCCGGAGAACGGAATTCTCTATGAGGCACCGGTGGAGATAACGAATATCTGCGGCAGTCCCAATGTCTACTCCGCCATTTCCACAGTGTCAGCCTACCAGGACTATGCGCCGTTTAATGACGTGGACAAAGCGGTGGTGTTACAGGCAGTGGCAGTAGATGCCGGAGGCAGGACAAGTAATGTCACCTGCGCCAGCTATTTTGTGGCCATGGAGGCAAGAGCAATGTACCGGGATCTGCCGGTGTTGTCGCTGACTGTGGATCCTGTGGAGCTGTTTGATTATTTTGGCGGCAATTATGTCACAGGTGTGGATTATGAGAATGCGCTGGCGGCGGATGACCTGCGGTTTGATTCTGCCAATTATTACCGGGGTGGAGAGATGAATGCCCATGTGGAATACTTCGAAGCGGACAGATATCTGACTTATGAGGGGGAGGTAATTTTAAGTTTGCGGAAGGACGGAAATCTGGATTACGGGCAGAAAAGTTTTCTTATGACGGGAGCGGATCCGGTGCCGGAGAGCAGTTGTGAACTGTATGAGCTTTTCCGGGACGGCACGTTTCTTCTGTACGGGGGCGGCACGGATCATGTGGCCAAGAACAGACAGGTTTTAGAGGAACTGCTGTTAAAAGAAATCACGGATTTTACGCTGGAAGAGCGGAAGGGCTGTCTGGTGTTTGTGGACGGGGAGTTCTGGGGATTGTATCTGGTGGGCAGGGTAAATACGGCGGAAACCTTTGCCCGAAGAGCCGGCGGTTCCCCGGAAGAAATTCAGGTCATAGAGAACCGCTATCCCTCCCAGATAGCTCCGGAATACGGAGAACTGTACCGGCTGGTGACCGAGGGGAATACTTCCGGACACGGAACGTATCAGAAGATCCTGGAGCAGATGGATCTGGAAAGCTATCTGGATTCCGGGTTTTACAAACACGGGGGCCGTGGTACCACCACCGCCCCCTGTGTCTGAAGTTATATAAGATGGATAACGATTTAGAATAGTTATAAGTTGAGATCAATTAGTTAGCTGCGGTTGCGGCCTTTTCAGCTGCCCATTCGTCAACTACTTTTGTCTTTACAGCGTCCCAGTCGATGGAACCGGAAGCATACTCCAGAAGAGCTGCACCGAAGTCATCCTTGAACTGCTGGCTGGGGAAGGAAGTGAAGTTCCAGGATACAGATGTCTTGGAGGTATCTGCCATGTAACGAAGAACTTCCTGTGCCAGAGGATCGGTGGGCTTTTCATCATCGCTGAAGGTATCGAAAGGAGCAATGAAGCCAAGGTCATTGGTTACTGCTGCCTTACCGGTTTCAGAAGAGAACAGCCATTCAACGAATGCGATAGATGCTGCCTGATCCTCAGCAGAAGCTTCCTTGTTGATGCAGAAGAAGTTCTCAGTACCGGTGCACAGTCCCTGGTTCTCTTCACCTTCAACGCCGGTATAAATAGGAAGGAACTTAACATCCTCAGCCTTAACAGTGTTACCGTCTACGCCATTGATCTGGCTCCAACCCCAGTTACCGTTCTGTACCATTGCTGCCTGACCCAGAGCGAACTCAGCCATGGAGTCGTCTACAGACTTGCTTCCCAGCAGACCGGGTGCTGTGCAGGAGTTGTTGATGTACAGATCAAAAATGTTCTTGAAGTTATCGGAGTAAGTGAACTCCAGGTTATCGGTATCGGTGATACCCTTGTCCTTGAACTCGTAGTATACAGGGATGTTAGCCAGATGAGTCTGCCATCTCCAGTCTTCACCGGGAGTCAGGGATGTGGAAGCGAATACGCCTTCAATACCCAGTTCATCTTTCTTAGCCTGCATATCTTCTACAACCTCTTTTA
>OHJH01000095.1_pt1 | contig 15768 bp, 16 predicted proteins | sample 1568471 | NCBI WGS metagenome assembly OHJH01 (sample SAMEA3879546, study PRJEB24766) | human gut metagenome | biome: human-associated habitat; feature: feces | place: USA | collected 1985/1987 | reverse complement strand
CCCATGACCTCTTTTCTGTTTGGCTTAGAAATCTATTATAGCACACCGGTGCGACATTCGCAACGGTGCAGCGGCGAAAAAAGCCGCCGTCATACATAGGTATGACGGCGGCTCGTGCAGGTTAGCTTGTGACGCGCAGCAGGCATTTGACCTCCGTGCTGCCGATCTTGATGGTCAGCGTGGTGGTCCCCCTGCCAATGGGCTTGATGGTGCCGTCAGAGGTGACGGTGGCGATGGAGCTGCTGCCGCCGGACCAGGTGGCGGTCATGGTCGTACCCTCCACAGTGAACTGGCTGGCCGGCTCCTTGAGGCTCATGGAGATATCGAACGCGCCGTCCACCGGGTTGATATAGGTGTCATACACGCTCTTCAGCTTCAGCTTGCTGACATCCACGCTGCCGGTGCTGGGCTTGTTGCTGTTATTGGGCTTGGTGGTCGTGCTGTTGTTGTCGGGCGTATCGGTGCCGTTATCCGGCGCGTCGCTCTCATCCCTGACGGTGACGGTGCAGGTGACGGACTCGCCGTTCACCTCGGCGGTAATGACCGCGTTGCCCTTGGTCAGCGCCGTCACCTCACCGGCGGAGTTGACGCTGGCCACGGTGGGCGCGCTGCTGCTCCAGGCCGCAGCGTCCTCCGTGCCGTTGACCTTCAGCTCGTCCTTGTCGCCCACGTTCAGCACCAGAACGGTGCGGTTCAGGGAGATAGTCGGCGTGACGGGCGTGTCGTCAGGCTTGTCGATGGTGTCGTCGGGCTTGTCCACATCGGTAACGGGGGGCTTCTCGCCGGTGATAGCCTCCTTGATCTGGTCGCCGAAGATCAGCCACACCACCAGTGCCGCCAGCAGGATCGGAACAATGACGGCCACGGGACCCAGGATGCTGGGCGTTTTGCGGCGGCGGCTCTCGGCGGCGCGGCGGCCCTTGTGCTTACGCACCTTGCCGCTGTAATAGGCCTCGTCTTCCTCGCAGAAGGGGCAGGTCTTATAGCTATCGGAGAACATCTCTCCGCACTTGGGGCATTTGATCAGACTCATTATGAAAAACCTCCATACCGGGCATTGGATTTACATAATACATATCATACTCATTTTTGTGCCGCCCGTCAACTGCATTTCGAGGAAATTCATCCTTTTTTTACAACACTTCACGCCGGCACTTGCTTTTCCCGGCCGTGCTTCTTATAATAGAGCCAGAGAAATGCGGGGAGGCGCAACTATGAACACCATTTTCATCGGCATCGCCGGCGGCACCGGCAGCGGCAAGACCACGCTCACCGAGCACCTGGCTGCACGCTTCGGCAGCGACATCAGTGTGGTACACCACGACAACTACTACAAGCGGCAGGACAGGCCCTTCGCCGAGCGTTGCCTGCAAAACTACGACCATCCCGACGCCTTCGACACCGACCTGATGATCGAGGACCTGAAGGCGCTGAAGCGGGGCGAGACCATCCACTGCCCCGTGTACGACTACGCCATCCACAACCGCACCGATGAAACGGTGGAGATCAAGCCAACCAAGGTGGTCATCGTGGAGGGCATCCTGATCTTCCAGAACAAGGCGCTGCGTGACCTGTTGGACATCAAGATCTTTGTGGAGACAGACGCCGACGTGCGTATCCTGCGCCGCGCCCTGCGGGACGTGGAGGAACGCGGACGGTCGCTGGAGTCCGTGGTAAATCAGTACCTGACCACCGTGAAGCCCATGCACGAGCAGTTTGTGGAACCCACCCGGAAGTTTGCGGACATCATCGTGCTGGAGGGTGGACACAACCTGGTGGCGCTGGATATGATCATGCAGCGCATCGCCGGACATATCAAGGAGAACTGACATGGCAAAGGTCCTACGGCATATATTGGCTGTCCTCTGCCTGCTGGCGGCGGTGTTCTTCCTGCTGCCGCTGGGCATAGGTATCCTGCACTTCGGCATGGTCTGGCCGGCGGCGCTGCTATTGCTGTGCGCCGCGTGGCTTACATGGCCGGACTTCTTCCGCCGCTTGCTGCGGCCAAAATGGCTTCGCGCGCTGGCGGGCTGTGTGATCGCCGTGTGTATGACGGCCATTCTGGTAACGCTGGGTAAAATGGCCATGGCCGCCGCGGACCGGCCCGCCGACGGACAGGACTGCACCGTGGTGGTGCTGGGCTGCCAGGTGTTCCCGGACGGCCACCCCAGCCTGATGCTGCGTGGCCGCATCAACGCGGCCTATGACTATCTGACCGCGCACCCGGACGCCCTGTGCGTCGCCTCCGGCGGGCAGAACGGCAGCGAGCCCATCAGCGAGGCACAGTGTATCCGCGATACGCTGGTGTCCATGGGTATCGCGCCGGAGCGTATCCTGCTGGAAGACCAGTCCGCCTCCACCGAAGAGAACCTGGCCTTCTCCGCCGCGCTGCTGCGGGAGAAGGGCCTGTCCACGGATGTGGCCATCGCCTCGGACAACTTCCACCAACTGCGTGCCGCCATCTGGGCGCAGCGCAGCGGACTGACACCGTATTCCGACGGCTGCGCCAGCCCCTGGTTCCTGACCGCCGGCTACTGGGCGCGGGAGACGGCGGCGCTGCTGTACATGGTAGTCACCGGCAGCTGACCGGACGTTTCCCGGGATTTCGCGAGTTAGTGTATGCTAACTAAAAACCTTGAATTTCCACGGAAAATGGGGTTGATTTTTTCATTTTTCATGGTACAATGTGTTTACAATCTTAATGGAGGTACTTACTATGGCTTATCAGATCGGTTCTGCTTGCGTGAGCTGCGGCGCTTGCGCTGATGCTTGCCCCGTGGGCGCTATCTCTCAGGGTGATGATCGTTACGTCATCGACGCCGGCGCTTGCCTGGACTGCGGTTCCTGCGCTGACACCTGTCCCAACGGCGCTATCAGCCCCGCTGAGTAATTGAACCAAGCACAACGATGAGGAAAAGTGACCGGCACCGCCGGTCACTTTTTTGTTGTATCCCCCCGGGTTTTGTATTACAATGGTGTCATCATGGTATCAACATGGTATCAACGCAGTGTCACCATGATATCATCCGCCGATAAGGGCAGACACCCCTTTGTCAACGGATAGTACAGCTATGTGCAGAGGAGGAAGCGGCATGGAGCACTGGGATGAGCTGTGGCCGGGCGGTTTTCGCTTCCGCTTTGACGACAACGTGTTCAAGCCCTCCACCGACACGTTCCTGCTGGGAGACTTTGCCGAAGCACGGCGTGGTGAGCGCGTCTGTGACCTGGGCGCCGGGATCGGCCTGCTGGGCCTCCTGCTGCTGGCGCGGCAGCAGGAACTGCACATCACCAACATTGATATCGACAGTGCTGCCTGTGCGCTGGCGGAAGAAAACGCCGCCGTCAATGGTCTGGAGGACCGCGTTGCCGTGCTGCGGGCCGACCTGCGGGATCGGACAGCTCTGCCAAAAGCCGGGAGTTTCGACCTGTGCGTGGCCAATCCGCCCTATTTCCCTCCCCACACAGGACGGGTAGCGGAGGGAAGCCGGGGCACGGCCCGGTCCGAAACCGCCTGCACCTTTGACCAGTTGTGTGCTGCGGCAGCGTATCTGCTCCGCAGCGGTGGACGGTTCTGCCTGGTCCACCGGGCGGAACGGACGGCGGAGCTGATGGACGTCCTGCGCCGCCACCGGCTGGAGCCGAAGGTGCTGCGCTTCGTGCAGAAGGACGCACAGACGCCGCCGCGGCTGGTGCTGCTGTCCTGCCGCCGTCACGGCGGGGCCGGACTGGCGGTGCACACGCCGCTGCTGCTGCACGCAGACGGCGGCGAAAGCGGCGAGCTGCGCCGCATCTATTTCAAGGACAGGGGGTAATTCCCAATGGCAGGTATCCTGTATCTGGTGGCCACGCCCATCGGCAACCTGGGCGACTTCTCGCCCCGCGCCGCAGAGACGCTGACCCGGGCAGATTTCATCGCAGCGGAGGACACCCGCGTCAGCGTGAAGCTGCTGAACCATTTTGACATCAAAAAGCCGCTTGTCAGCTACCACGAGCACAACCGCGCTGCGGCGGGTCAGGCCATTTTGGAACGTCTGCTCTCCGGCGAAACGTGCGCGCTGGTCACCGATGCCGGCACCCCGGCCATCAGCGATCCGGGGCAGGAGCTGGTGGCCCTGTGCGCCGAAAACGGCGTGACGGTACAGGCCATTCCCGGCTGCTGCGCCGCCATCGCCGCCCTGGCCGTGTCCGGGCTGGACACCCGGCGCTTCACCTTCGAGGGCTTTCTGCCCTCCGGTAAAAAAGAGCGCCGCGCTGCCCTGGAGGAGCTGACCGGTGAGGCGCGCACCATGGTGTTTCACGAGGCGCCCCACCGCCTGCGTCAAACCCTCGCCGACATGGTGGAGCTGCTGGGAGACAGGCCCGCCGCCCTGTGCCGTGAGCTGACAAAGCTCCATGAAGACACTGTCCGCACCACACTGGCCCAGGCCGCGGCCTTCTACCGGGACAACGAGCCACGGGGGGAGTACGTTCTGGTGGTAGCGGGCCGGGAGAAGCAGAACCTGCCGGCCCTGACGCTGGAAGAGGGCGCAGCACGGGTGCTGGCCCTGCGGGACGGCGGTATGAAGCTGAAAGAGGCCGTGCGTCGGGTAGCGGACGACACCGGCCTGCCCCGCAACGCCCTGTACGATACCGCGCTGAAAGCATAAGACGAAAAAAACAGTGCCGCCCCAGTGGGCGGCACTGTTTTTTCTTGTTTTCAGGTCTTTTGCAGCTCGCGCCTGCACTTGGCACAGATATTCTTGCCGCGGAACGCGGATATATCCTTGTTGCCGTCGCAGAACACGCATCCCACATGGGCGCGGCGCAGCACGATGCCGTCGCCTTCCACGCTGATCTCCATTGTCTCACGCTCGCCGATATCCAGCGCGCGGCGCATTTCGATCGGGACCACGATCCGGCCAAGCTCGTCGATGCGGCGGACAATACCGGTAAATTTCATGTCCTCTCCCCCTCTATGCAGTAATAACAAAATCCCCGCAAATTTTATACCCGTATTTTAACATATTCAACGAAGCATGTCAACAACAATTCGAAACGTGTCGAGAATTTTTGCAAATAACCGCACAGACCGCCGCGTAGACTTCTCCCGTAAGGAGGTGCGCGGTGTGGCGATGGGGATATTCTGGACGCTGATGGTAACGGTGTCCCTGGTGTACGGTGCAGTCAGCGGCCGTCTGTCGGCGGTGACAGCGGCGGCACTGGAGGGTGCCGCTGCTGCGGTGGAGCTGGTACTGGTCATGGCCGGGGCACTGTGCCTGTGGTCCGGTGTACTGGAGCTGATGCGGCGCAGCGGCATGGCGGCGGGACTGAGCCGCCTGCTGCGCCCGGTCCTGCGGCGTCTGCTGCCCCAGGCAGGGCGGGACGAGGAGACGCTGGATGCCCTCAGTGCTAACGTCAGCGCCAATCTGCTGGGGCTGGGAAACGCCGCCACACCGGCGGGCATACAGGCTGCCAAACGCATGGCGGTGGGTTGCGGCGGCACCGCAAGCGACGAGTTGTGCCGTCTGGTGGTGCTGAACACCGCCTCGGTACAGCTGCTGCCCTCCACCGTGGCCGCCCTGCGGGGCGGACTGGGCAGCGCCGCGCCGCTGGATATCCTGCCGGCGGTGTGGCTGTCCTCGGCGCTGTCGGTGACAGCGGGCCTGGCCTGTGCCCGGGTGCTGGGCCGGGTGTGGAGGACATGAGATGGAGCCATTTTCCGCCTGGATACTGCCGCTGCTGCTGTCCGGCGCCGCTCTGTGGGGCACCCGGCGGCGCGTGGATGTCTATGACGCCCTTGTCACTGGAGGAAAAAGCGGCCTGCAGGTAGCGGTATCCATTCTGCCGGCGCTGGCCGCCCTGCTGACGGCGGTGTATATGCTGCGGGCCTCCGGCGCATTGGATGCCCTGACGGCTCTGCTCGCCCCGGCGCTCACCGTTCTGGGCGTACCGCCGGAGACGGCGCCGCTGCTGGTAATACGCCCGCTGTCCGGCTCCGGCGCGCTGGCTGCCGGCGGCGACATCATGCGCCAGTACGGGCCGGACAGCTACATCGGGCGCTGCGCCGCCGTAATGCTGGGCTGCACCGAGACGACGTTCTACACCGTCGCCGTCTATTTCGGCGCGGCGGGGATCAAGCGGACACGCTACACCATTCCTGCCGCCCTGACGGCGGACCTGGCTGCCTACCTGGCCGCGGCCTGGGCCGTCCGACTGTTCTTTGAGACGTGAAAAAGCCACCCCTCACGGGGTGGCTTTTTCATAGTTTACATCTTCTCCGGTGCAGAGCAGCCAATGAGCGTCATGCCGTTTTTCAGCACGGCGCGGGCGGTGTCCGCCAGCTTCAGCCGTGCCAGCAGCACGTTCTCCGCTTCGCCCTTGATGCGGCAGGCGTTGTAGAATTTGTGGAACGCGGCAGCCAGCTCCACCAGATAGCGGTTGATGAAGCTGGGATCGTAGTCCCGGGCGGCCAACTGCACCACGGCAGGGTACTGGGCCAGCTGCTTGATGAGGGCCTTCTCCTCGTCGGCGGTCAGGACGGACAGATCAGCCTCCGCCGCGGCGGGAACGGTATATCCCTCCGCCGCCAGCGCCTTCACCAGCGTGCAGATACGGGCGTAGGCATACTGAACATAGTAGACCGGGTTCTCGCTGTCCTCCCGGACGGCCAGGCCCAGGTCGAACTCCATCTGCGTCTCCGGCTTGGCGTTGAAAAACCAGCGGCAGGCATCCACAGGGATCTCGTCCAGCAGGTCGGTGAGACTGATGGCCTTGCCGGTGCGCTTGGACATACGGACGGTCTCGCCGTCGCGGACCAGCTTCACCAGCTGCATCAGCACGATGTCCAGCCGGTGCTGGCCATCCAGGCCCAGAGCGTCCATAGCACCCTTCAGCCGGGCCACATGGCCGTGGTGGTCGGCGCCCCAGATGTTGATGACCTTGTCAAAGCCGCGGACGGCGAATTTGTTGCGGTGATAGGCAATATCGGCAGCGAAGTAGGTATAGAACCCGTTGGCGCGGCGCAGCACGTCGTCCTTCAGGCCAAGCTTTTCGATAGCCTCGTCGCTCTTGCCCTCCTGCCGCAGCTGGGCGGCCAGGATATCGGAGGTCTTCAGCCACAGCGCGCCGTCCTTCTCATAGGTATAGCCCCTGTCCGTCAGCGCCTGCACTGTGTCAGCCACATAGCCGCTGTCGTGAAGGGAAGACTCGAAGAACCACTGGTCGTACTGAATGCCGTACCGGGCCAGATCGGCCTTCATCTTGGGGATATTGACGCTGAGACCGAACTGGGCCAGGGCGTCATGGCGGGTCTTTTCGTCGCAGTCCAGATACTTATCGCCCTCATTCTCGTAGAAAGCCTGGGCCAACTCCCGGATATCGTCGCCGTGGTAGCCGTCCTCGGGGAATTCCACCGCGTCCTCGCCCTTGATGATCTGGAAGTACCGGGCCTCCAGACTCTTGGCGAACTTTTCGATCTGGTTGCCCGCGTCGTTGACGTAGAACTCACGCCACACGTCCGCGCCGGACTTTTGCAGCACGCTGGCCAAAGTGTCTCCCAGCACGCCGCCCCGGGCGTTGCCCATGTGCATGGGGCCGGTGGGATTGGCGGAGACAAACTCCACCATGTACTTCCTGCCAGCCAGCGTGTCGTTCTCGCCGTACTTCTCCCCTGCCGTCTCAATGCCGGAGACTGTGTCGGCGAACCACTTGCCGCCCAGGCGGAAGTTCATGAAGCCGGGGCCGGCGATCTCCACGGAGGTGAAGTAGCTGCCCTCCAGCGTCATGTTGTCGATAAGGGTCTGCGCCACCTGACGGGGGTTCATCTTCATAGCCTTGGCCGCCGCCAGGCAGAAGGTGGTGGTATAGTCGCCGTTGGCGGTGTCCTTGGGGATCTCCACCGCCGGCTCGGCGGTGATACCGGCAGGCAGCAGCCCTGCGGCCGCAGCCTTTTCATATGCAGCCACTGTCAGCTGCCGTACCTGCGCCTTGGCGCTTTCGATCATATTCATGCGTCCTTCTCCTCTTTTGTCAAAGTCAGTGCCAGGTGCAGGGCGGACAGCGCCTGCGTGCCCAGCAGCAGTGTATACGTCAATGCGATATGGCCCTCGCCCTTTCGGGGCAGGTGCCAGGACACCTCCTTCGTGTCCACGTGCAGCGTCAGCGCACCGCCGTCGCCGCCGGCGATCTGCGTGACCGTTTGCCGTTGAGGGTCCAGCAGCAGGCCGTAGCCGCCGTCCTTGGACTCGGTGATGACAACGGCCCGACGCTGCTGCGTCTCCAGCCGCATCTCCGAGGCCACGGCGCTTCCGTCCAGTTCGTTCTGCGCCGTATAGCGCAGGCGATAGCCATAGTCGGTCTTTTCCAGCGTCCCTGTGCCCCGGAAGGTCAATTCGTCCACGCCGCCGGCGAAATCGCTGCGGCTGCGGACCAGTACCTGTACCTTGTCCATGTCAGTACCTCTCAATGTCCACGTGCTGTACCGCGCTCTCCAGCGGCCGCCGCAGAAACTGCCCTGCCAGCGCACCGAAGTCCTCCGGCCGGTCGCTGGCATACAGTGTCAGTGTGCCGTGGTCACGTTGGGCCAGCGCACCCCGGTCTGACAACGTCTGCCGCAGGACCCGCGCCGCCGCAGCGCCGGAGTCGATGAGCGTCACGCCAGGGCTCATGATGTCCGCGATGATCTCCGTCAGCAGCGGATAGTGGGTGCAGCCCAGGATGAGGGTGTCGATCCCCGTGGCACGCAGCGGCTCCAGATACTCCCGGGCCACCGTCTCGATGACCGGATCACCGGGGCGGAAGCGCCCGTTCTCCACCAGCGGCACAAACAGAGGGCAGGCCTTGACATACACCTGAATGGCGCCGTCCAGCGCCGCCAGACAGCGCTCATAGGCCCCGGAGCGCACGGATGCCGCCGTGGCGATCAGGCCCACCCGCTTATTTCGGGTCGCCGCGGCGGCCGCCGCGCAGGAGGGCTTCACCACACCGAGAACGGGGATATCGTTCTCGGCCGCCAGCACCGGCAGAGCGTTGGTAGATACGGTGCCGCAGGCCACCAGCAGCGCTTTCACATCAAAGCTCCGCAGGAAATGTACATCCTGCCGGGCGTAGCGCAGCAATATTTCCGCCGAGCGCCCGCCGTAGGGCACACGGGACGTGTCGCCGAAGTATATAATGTTCTCAGAGGGGAGGATGCTGCGTATCTCCCGCACGGCGGTCAATCCGCCGGAGCCGGAGTCGAACACCCCGATAGGCCGCTGATCCATATGCGCCCTCCTTTTTCCTGCCGCCGCGGCGGCAGTGCATAGTTTAACTCATATATTGTACTATGTTTCCCCTATCGTTACAAGCTAAAAATTGGCGCACCTGTTCATTTTTTTCTGTGGCAATCCATGCGGGAACGTGCTATAATCGTGGAAATGAATTTCTGCCCGTGATGGAGGTGGTATGATGGAACTGAACATGACGGAAAAGCAATTCCGGCGTCTGCTGGATCTGGTGTATATCGGCAACTGGGTGCTGAACTCCACCCGTGGCGACGACCGCATCAAGGAGTACGACCAGGTGGAGAGCCTGGTGTTTGCCCACTGCCTGGACCACGGCATGGCGCCCCTGACGGAGCTGTACCAGGGAGAGCTGATCCCCTCCCGCGCCTTTGCCGACGGCGGTATCCATGAGGCCATCATGGCCTATGAGGACGCCACGTTCTTTGAGATACTGGCCCAGGAGCTGGCCCTGCGGGACATGGACGATCCCCCCATCACGCCGGAGAACTACGACGAGATCATGGCCCGGATGGAGACGTACTTAGGTGAGTTTGAACAGCACGGTACCGACAACATCACCGTGGACATGGAAGAATAAAATGACCCCCCGACGGTATCGGGGGGTCATTTTATTCACCTTTTACCGGAACATACTCCTCATAACGAAACCGCAGGCCGTTTTCCTCCATATCCGCCGAGCGCTTGTCCAGTCTCCACCCGGGATCGTGCTCCAGATCAGGGAAGAAGGCGTCCGCGCTGCCATCGGCGGCAATTCGTGTCACATAGACCCGATCGCACAGCGGCAGGAACATCCGATAGACGCTCTCGCCACCAATGACCCAGCTGTCCTCATCCGCGGTCAACACCGCCTCCGTCGGAGAGTGAACGACCTCGGCCCTCTCCGCCGCAAAGTCCCGCTGCGCGGTGAGCACAATATTGCGCCGGTTCGGCAGTCCTCTCCCACCGGGTAGGGACTCCAGCGTTTTGCGGCCCATGAGGACCGTATGCCCGGAGGTCAACTCCTTGAACCGCTTGAGGTCGGCGGGCAGGTGGAACAGCAGGGCGTTGTCCCTGCCGATTCCCCACTTCTCATCCACAGCGACGATGGCATACATGGCGTTCCCTCCTTAAATGGCCACCGGGATCTTGTCCTCAAAGGGCTGGGGATCGTAGCCCTCCAGAGAGAAGCTGTCGCGGGTGAACCGGTAGAAATCCGTCACCGATCTGTCGATGATAAACTCAGGCGCGGGACGCTCGTCCTTTTCCAGCAGCTTTTCGATAATGGGCACATGGCGGTCATAGATATGAGCGTCGGCGATAACATGGACAAGCTCACCAGCCTCCAGCCCCGACACCTGCGCCATCATGTGTACCAGCACGCTGTACTGCACCACGTTCCAGTTGTTGGCCGCCAGCATATCCTGGCTGCGCTGGTTCAAAATGGCGTTGAGGGTGTTGCCGGAGACGTTGAAGGTCATGGAGTAGGCGCAGGGGTACAGCGCCATCTCGTGCAGATCCTGAAAATTGTAGATATTCGTCAGGATGCGGCGGCTGGCAGGGTTGCGCTTCAGGTCGTACAGCACCCGGTCCACCTGGTCGAACATCCCCTCTTTGTACTGGTGCTTGATCCCCAGCTGGTAACCGTAGGCCTTGCCGATGGTGCCGTCCGGCCCGGCCCACTCATCCCAGACATGGCTGCCCAGGTCCGCGATCCGGTTGGATTTCTTCTGCCAGATCCACAGCAGTTCATCCACGGCGCTCTTCCAATAGGTCCGGCGCAGGGTCATAATGGGGAACTCCTCTGCCAGATCATAGCGGTTCACCACGCCAAATTTCTTGATGGTGTGGGCGGGGGTTCCGTCGGCCCAGTGAGGGCGCACCTCCAGGTTTTCATCGGAAAAGCCGTTGGTCAGAATGTCCCGGCAGGTGGCTTTGTACAGTTCGTCGGCTCTGCTCATAGGTCTCCCTCCAAAATTTTCACGTCCCAGCCCTTCAGCTCCAGAGGCTCCCCCTCGTCCATGTGCCTGCCAGAGAAGAGCTCCGTCCCGGTGGCGGGGCTGGGGATCACCCGGCAAGCCGGGCTGTAGTGGAGCAAAAAGGTCAGGGGTTTTCCTTCCCGGCTGATGGCCCGCTTCTGGACCACCGGCCAGGCAGTCTCCGGCACAGGGATGTGCCACATTGCCAGCAGCCGCAGCAAAATCGGCTCAAAGCCCTCTTCGCTGTAGCAGCCGAAATAGGCAGCCTGGCCCTTGCCGAACCGGCAGCAGGAGGCGGCACTTTTGCCCCGCCAGGCGGGGCTGTCGTAAATGGCCAGAGAGACTGCCTCCTCCGGCTCCAATATCTCCATAAAATCCGAGACCTCCGCCATATACTCCGGCAGGCAGGTCTCCTCCGGCACGGTAAAGTCCTCGTAGTACATGCCGAACAGGTCCGTCATGCCATAGGGCTGGGCTCCCCGGCGGATATTTCCCGCCCCGTCGGTGAAAAAGCTGCGGAAGGTGGAGATCAGGCAGCCGCCCTCGGCCACATAGTTCCGCAGAGCCATGATCAGCGGATCCTCGGCGCTGTAGAGGCAGGGCGTTACCACCAGGGCATACTCCGAAAAGTCCCGGCAGCTGTCCGGCACCAGATCCAGCTCGATGTTCAGCCGGTAAAAGCTGTCGCAGATCCAGCGCAGGCAATCGGCATAGGTCTTGCTCCCCACCTTGGGCATCTGCCGGGCGCTGGCCGCGCTGGCCACCACCGCTACCCGGTTTTGCTTTCGAAGGCCGTAGAGCTTGTCTCCCAGGGCCTTCATTTCCGCTCCGATGCCGCTAACCTCCCGGTAAGCCCTTCCGGGTTTCCCGTCGTAGCCCACCACACCCTTCCAGTCGGTGCCGGGGGCCCAGTCGCTGTGCCAGCTGCGGTAGCACAGGCCGGCGCTGCCGGAGGCAATGTGGTGGAAGGCCCAAAGCCGCAGCTGGCCGGGATAGGGCAGCTGGCCCAAGCGGCCCTGGCACTGGGTCTCCAGAACCAGATAGGGGGTTTCCCGGTTTCCCCGGGCCAGATCTCCCCGGAAGGTCAGCTCCGCCCCGGAGTTTTTCAGCCCGGCCTCATGGTAGACCCGGCAGCCCAGCACAGAGAACCGGTTGGCTTCCTCCCAATAGGCATCGGTACTGCCTTTGTCCATCAGCGCCAGCACCTGGGTGTCCTCCCCCAGGCATTTTTTCAGTAACCGGCACTGGTGAAGGGCCAGTTCTTCCTGATTTCCTGTGGCATCTACCTGGAACCCGCGAACGCAGGATATGGTAGGCACCAGCTCTGCCAGGCGGCGGATCAGGCCGTCGTTGTGCCCCCTCCAAATCTGCTCCCGCTTCCCCCGAAGCCACTGAGGGCAGATCTGAGAAGGAACCGTCAGCAGCACATCCAACCCTTGCTCCCGGCAGAGCATCAAAACCTGCTGAAACCCCCGGAAGTCGTATTCCCCTTCTTCAGGCTCCCAACTGGGCCACAAGTCCTCCCCGATGCGCAGCAGGTTTATGCCCGCCGCGGCCATATTGGCAAGATCCTCCCGGATCTCGGTCAGAGACAGCCCCTCTATACTATATGCCGTACCGAAAACCAGTCCGGAATGCTCCATATGCTCAACTCCCGCGTTCCACAAAGAATTCTGGGCTACATTCTAGCACAGTTTCTCTCGGATTGCTATCCCTTATTTGACTTTTTTACATTCTCGCCTATAAAAAGGGCGCCGGCGCACCCGAAGGTGCGCCGGCTATAAATGGATTGGAATGGATTGGTAAGTTAAGCGGGCAGGCTGCCGTCGGTGAGGACGTACTGCATGGAGATCCAGCCAATGCTGGTGCGGCCCCACATTTCGCCGCTGTAAGACTGCTGCTCGTAGATCTCCAGCCGGGAGTTGACCATGACGTAGCCTACCAGGGCGCTGCTGACGCCGGGGTTCGCACGGACCCGGGCGGTGTAGAAGCAGCGGGCCACGGTGCCGGCAGTGCCGGAGCCGGTGACGCTGAGGCCGGTGTAGGTCAGGTAGGTCGCGCAGACCCAGCCCTGATCGATCCGGGCCCAGATCACGCCGTCCTTCAGGATCTGCTCGTATACCACAACGTTGGTATACTGAGGCAGGGTGGCGGTGGTGGTGTAGCCGAAGCCGGAACCGTTGCGGACATTCAGATTCTTGGTATTGACGAAGCCCACGGCGATGGCGTCGGAGGGAACGGTGGTCAGAATGGTGTTGCCGGAGAGGCTGCCGCTGGCGACGGTGGAGTTGGTGCCCGTGTTGGTCTTGGCGCTCAGGTCCACGTAGCTCATGGCTACCCAGCCCTGATCGATGCGGCCCCACAGGGCGTTATCCACGGTCTTCTGCTCGTAAACGGTAACCACGGTGCCCCGGGTCAGGGTCGTTGCCAAAGCGTTGCTGACGCCTGCGCCGGTACGGACATTCACGGAATCGGTGTTGCAGATGGTGCCCTTGACGGCAGTGGTGGTGCCGGTGTTGGAACCGCTGCCGCTGTTATTGCCGCCGGAAGGGGCGGTGGTGGCAGGAGCGGTGGTCTCGGTGGGCACGATGGAATAGGTTCCCAGAGAGGTACCGGCCAGATTCATCCAGTAGTCCTCGCCGCTGACCTCGATCCGGCCCCATACGCTGGTATCGTCAACCAGGGTCCGCTCCAGGACGGTGATCTTGTCATTCTTGCGCTTGGTCAGATTGGTCTTGCTGTTCAGGTCTCCGGCGGCGGTGTACAGCTCGATCTTATCCACATTGACAGTGGCGGAAACAGTGCTCTGGCCCACATTGCCAGTGGTGAGCTCGATCCAGCCGGCCTCCTCACCTACGGTGACCTTGGCCCAGACGGTGCCTTCCTTGTAGCACCAGGTGTCGATGGTGACGGTGTGCTTGGCTTCCACCTCATAGAGGATGGCGGCGCTGTCCTTGGGGGACTTGCGGACCTCCAGGGTTCTCAGGATCTTGCCGGTGATGGGGGTGCTGCCTACGGAGATGCCGTCAGTGGTCTGCTGGACCACCAGCTTCAGGTTGTTCATCTGGACATAGCCGTTGGTGTTCCTCACCTTGCCCCAGACGTAGATGCCGTCGGTCCACTGACCGTTCTTATCGATGGTGACCTGGGCATTCAGCACCAGGGTGCTGATCACCTTGCTGTCGGTGCTGCGGTCGGCGTAAACGTTCAGGCTGCTGACATTGACGGTGCCAACAATGGCGGGCAGAGTGATGTTGCCCTCGTCTGCCACCCAGCCGGTGTAGCCGCCGGCGGAGGTCTTGTACCAGACGGTACCGTTAACGATGGTCCGGTCGGTGATGGTGAACTGACGTCCGCCCATCATGGTCAGCTGCTCGGTACCGGCTTTCGCCACGGTGCCGGAGTAGATCGTTGCCTTGCTGCCGGTGACGACTTCACCCAAAACGGTAACGTTGGTATAGGTCTTGACGGTGTTGTCGGTATTGCTGCTGCTATTGTTGCTGCTGTTGGAGCCGTTCTTGATGGCCTCCTCGGCACCGGCGTCCAGGTTTACATACTGCATGTAGACCCAGCCCTTGCCGTCCACGAAGCCCCAGCCGTCCTTCAGCTTGGTGATGGCCACCCGGGAGTTCACGGCGATGGTGGTCAGGAGCTTACCCTTGGTGCTGTTGGTATCCCGGACGTTGACGCCCATGGAGCAGTTGGCCACGGTGCCGTTGGGCTTGGCCTGAGAGTTGCTGCTGCCGATGCTGGTAGAATTGCCGGAGGTGATCTGCACATAGGTCATGCAGACCCAGCCGTCCTTGCCGTTGTACTTGATCTTGCCCCAGGAGGCCCCGTTGTAGGTGCCGATCTCATAGAACTCCAGCTTGGTGCCGGTGGGCAGGGAGCCCATCAGGTTCAGCACGCTGACCTCAGGCTTCTTGCGGACATTCAGGTTCACGGAGCTGGTGACCACGCCGGTGGCAACCACGCTGTTTCCGGAGTTGGAATTGCTGCTGTTGCTGCTGGAGCTGGGAGTCTTGCTGCCGGAGGCCAGAGTCACATAGGTCATGTCGATGTAACCGGCGCCGGACAGGCCCAGACGGATGGCTTCGGACTCATCGATGTAGCCCCGGGTGATGACACCCTTGGAGTCCTTCTCGAAGGGCTTGCCGGTCTCGGTGGACTTGTAGAAGTTGATCTTGGTGCCCTTGGGCAGCTTGCCGACGGACACATTGCTCTCGTCCCGGACGATGGTGCTGGATGCGGCGGTAACGGTGCCGACGTCAGCCACCTCGGGAGTATCGGGATCCGGGTCACCCAGGTCGCTGAGCTCGCTGCCGAAGCCGAAGGCGGGCACGCGGGTCAGGTCGCTGTTATCCAGCTGGACCCACTGGTCCTCAGTGGCGGAAATGCGGCCCCAGGTGTTGCCGGACTCATAGCGGTAAACATAGAACTTGTCACCCTTGGACAGGGTCTTGATGAGGGCGCTGTCGGTGGTGTGGCCTCTGTAGACATTCAGTCTGCTGTTGCTCTTCACGGTGACGTACTCCTGTACGCCCTTGTTG
>OHJH01000092.1_pt1 | contig 15852 bp, 8 predicted proteins | sample 1568471 | NCBI WGS metagenome assembly OHJH01 (sample SAMEA3879546, study PRJEB24766) | human gut metagenome | biome: human-associated habitat; feature: feces | place: USA | collected 1985/1987 | reverse complement strand
GCGGCGATGAACTGACCGCCACGGTACTGGCTACGCCCAGCCCCACGCCGCTGACTGCCGCCTTTGACGAGACCGTCGAGATCCGCGAGATTGCGTTGCCCGCAGAGGTCTGGTACTGTCTGCAAAGCGGCATTTTCAGCAGCGAGGCCGCCGCGCTCACCGTGCCGAGCAGCAGCGCGGCCTGTATGCCGCTGCGGTCGAGGAGCCGTCCGCCGAGGAGCTGGAGGACAGCTTCCTGCGCTATGCCGGGGACGTTACCGCCAGCCGGGCGGAGAGCACTGCCTATCACCTCAGCGGCACGCCGGAAAAGGACGGATATAAAAACCTCATCACCATGATGGTTCCAGTGGACCGGGTCCGCGCCTGTGCCAGGCAGCACGGCGTATCCGTTACGGAGCTGCTGGGCGCGGCCATGATGCAGGCCATTGCCGACCTGCAGGCGGAGAAGGTACCCCGGCGCAGCCGGCGCAAGCCGGTGAAGGTGCTGCTGCCGGTGAACCTGCGGAACCTGTTCCCCAGCCGCAGTCTGCGGAACTTTGCCTCGTATATCACCCCGGAGATCGATCCCCGCACCGGGGACTATACCTTCTCCGAGATCTGCGCCGCCGTCCACCATCGGATGGGACTGGAGAACAACACCCACACCCTGCGGGCCAAATTCGCCGCCAATGTGGCCAGCGAAAAGTCCCCGGTGCTGAAGGTGATGCCCCTGTTCATCAAAAACATTGCCATGAAGGCGGTGTTTAACGCCGTGGGCGAGCGCAAATCCTGTCTGTGCCTGTCCAATCTGGGGGCGGTGGAGCTGCCGGAGGTCATGGCCCCCTATGTCCGGCGGGTGGACTTCATCATCGGCGTCCAGGCTGCCGCGCCTCACGACTGCGGCGTGGTGTCCTGGAACGGCACCATGTATATCAACTGTATCCGCAGCATCCAGGAGCCGGAGCTGGAGCTGCATTTTTACCGGGTCCTGCACCGGCTGGGTCTGCCTGTGAAGGTGGAGAGCAACCAGCGGGGCCGGGGATAAGGGAAAGGAGCGTTATCCATGTATTGTATCCATTGCGGCGTGGAGCTGTCTGACAGCGAGACCGTGTGCCCCCTGTGCGGCACCCGGGTGTTCCATCCGGATCTGCCCCGGCAGCAGGGGGAGCCCCCCTTCCCGCCGGAGCCGTCGGCCCACCCCGAGGAGGTGAACCGCTCCGGGGCGCTGTTCATCCTGACCATGCTGGCGGTGCTGCCCATCGTCATCTGCATCCTGTGCGACTGGTCGCTGAACGGGACCATCGTGTGGTCCGGGTTTGCCTCCGGCGGCGTGTTGCTGCTGTATATCCTGGCGGTGCTGCCCCTGTGGTTCAGAAGGCCCAACCCGGTGATCTTTGTTCCGGCGGACTTTGCGGCCATCGGGCTGTATCTGCTGTATATCAACTTTGCCACCGGCGGGCATTGGTTCCTGACGTTTGCCCTTCCGGTAACGGGGACCATCGGGGTGCTGGCGACCACGGTGGTGACGCTGCTGCGGTATCTCAGCCGGGGATATCTCTACATCTTCGGCGGGGCGCTGATGGCCGGCGGCGGCCTGGCGGTGCTCATTGAGTTCCTGCTGAACATCACTTTCCAGGTCCATCGGACGTTTATCTGGTCGTTTTACCCCCTGGCGGCGGGAGTACTGCTGGGGATCATGCTGCTGATCATCGCGGTGTGCAAGCCCCTGCGCCGGTCCCTGCACCGGAAATTCTTTATCTGAGGCGGTGAGGCGCAATGAGTGATTCCTGCGTGGAGCTGGTGACCTTTGACCAGCTGCTCCGGCGGTATCCCCAGCTGGAGCAGCACCGCATTGCTCCCACCGGCGGAGCCTTCTGCCGGGCGGAGCGGCTCAAGGGCGGCGGAGCCGCCGGGACCTATGCCATGCCCCGGCCTATGGCACCCACCGGAGACAAGCATTTTTTCGGCTTTTACCTGACGGACCGGCGGCTGCTGCTGGCGGAGGAGGGCGGCTTTCTGCGGGGGCTGGCAGGGGACCTGGAGTCCCAGACCCCGGCTCAGGCGCTGGCGGAGCTGTTTGCCCGGCTTCTGCAGGAGGATATGCCCACCCTGCAAAAATATGAAAAGCGCCTGACGGCTCTGGAGGAGGCCCTGATGCAGGATCAGGCCCAGGACCTGGACAAGAAGCTCTTTCGCATCCGCCGCGAGCTGTCGGTGTTTGCGGCGTATTATGAGCAGCTGGACGACCTGTTTGCCGCGCTGTCGGACGAAACGGAGGAGAGCGACGCCCACGCCTCCCGGCTGTTTGACCGCCTGACGGGACGGGCTCAGCGGCTGCTGTCGGCCACGGAGCTGGAAAAGGAGTACGCCCTGCAATTGCGGGAAATGCACCAGACGCAGCTGGACATGCGGCAAAACCAGATCATGAAGATCCTGACCATCGTCACCACGGTGTTTCTGCCCCTGTCCCTGATCGCCGGGTGGTACGGCATGAATTTCGTAAACATGCCGGAGCTTACCGCACAGCACGGATACCTGGCGGTGTGCATCATCAGCGTGGTGTGCATCATCGTGGAGCTGGTGATCTTCAAGTGGAAAAAGTGGCTGTGAGCTGCAAATAAGAGCAAAAGGACGCGCCGGGGCGCGTCCTTTTTTCAAAATCCGAAATTTTCTCCGGGCCGCGGAACCAAAGGCCGGGCCGGAGTATCTAATATACGTCATGACAAATGGGCGGCCCCGGGGCCGCCAGGAAAGGACGGTGATGGCCTTGCGCCTGTCACAAGAGGAATTTACTCGAGGGGTGCAGACCTACAGCCGGGACATGTACCGGGCCGCCCGGGCCCTGACCCCCTGCGATGCCGACGCCCAGGACGCCGTGGGCCAGGCAGTGCTGCTGGCCTGGCAGTCCCTGGACCGGCTGCGGGACCCCGAAGCCCTGCGGGCGTGGCTGGTGAAGATCAGCGTGAACTGTGCCCGGCAGCTGAACCGCCGCAGCCGCCGGGAGGTGTATCTGGAGGACCTGCCGCCCCAGGCGGCAGCCCGGGAGGACCCGCGGCCGGAGCTGTGGGACGCGGTGCTGTCCCTGCCCCGGGACCAGCGGGCGGCGGTGGTGCTGTATTACTATGAGGACCTGCCGGTGGCGGATATTGCGTCGCTGCTGCGGGTGCCGGCGGGCACGGTGAAATCCCGGCTCAGCCGGGCCCGGGATAAGCTGCGGCTGGCGCTGTCGGACCCGCAGGTCACGCGGAAGGAGGAACGAACATGAACGATTTGGATACCCGTTTGCGGCATATGGCCCGGGAGGAGGAGACCCCGGTGCCCAAGGACTTTGACGAAAATCTGACCCGGACCCTGGCCCAGCTTCCCGCACGGAAGCGGCGCAGGGTCCCCCGGGCGGTGCTGCTGGCAGCCTGCCTGGTGCTGATGCTGACGGGGGCGGTGCTGGCGGCGGAGAGCGGGGTGTTTGCCCGGTTTGGGACCCCCGGCGATCTCAATGTGGAGGGGCTGTTCTACGACGGCACCGAATACGGCGGTACCTGGACCTATAGCACGGACCGGCGGCTGCCGCTGGCAGACATTCCCCAGGCCAGCCAGGAGGCGGCGCGGACTTCGACGGAGGATCTGCAGTTTCCGGACATGGCGGCGGCGGACGCGTTCCTGGGCGGCGGCGTTCTGCCCCGCAGCGCCCAGCAGGAGGCACGCGAGCGCGATCAGGTGTCCATAGAAGCCCAGTGCGACCAGCAGGGACAGCTGGTGCGGATGTATATCCGCACTGCGTACTGTGATGAGCTTCAAAATCCCGACGGCGGGATCCGATACGGCGACTACATGCACGTTTGGATGTATGTGCTGACGGATGTGACCCCGGAGGACGATGTGGTTTCCTGGATCTATTCTCAGGGACAACTGGAAAACCTGGAGCAGCTGGAGGACTACAAGGCCCCGGGCGGCGGCAAGGCGTATATTTTCCGGGAGACCATACCCGGTTGTGGCAACCGCTATCGGGCGCTGTTCTGTGAGGGGCCCGTGGTGGTGCAGCTGGATCTCTCCATCATGACGGACGGCTCCTTGGTAGGCGGCATATCCGACGCCGACGCTCTGGCGTACCTGTACAGCGCCGTGGACAGCTACGGCCTGTAGACATTGCAATTTCCCGGGAAAGACGGTACAATAAAACCGGCGGAGCACCGCCGGTTTTATTGCGCTTTTCAGGAGGTCATCTCATGCACAGATACGCTTTGGTGGTCATTGACATGCAGCGGGGGTTTCTGGACGCGTCCAGCCCCCTGTTTATCCCCGGGGCGGCGGACACGGTGCCCGCCTGCGCCCGGGCCATCGACTGCTGCCACAGGGCCGGGGTGCCGGTGGTGTTCGCCGTGCGGCACTACCGGGCGGACGGCTCCGACGTGGAGCGGGCCCGGTACGACGTGTGGGCCCGGGGCGGAAGGCCCCTGTCCGAGACGTGCCCGCCTTCCATGTCCGACGCGTGGCCGGAGGAATTTCACCGGGCGGACACGGACTATGTTATCGTAAAGCCCCGGTTCTCCGCATTTTTCCACACGGAGCTGGACCTGATCCTCCGGCGGCTGGGGGTGGACACGGTGCTGCTGGCCGGGACCACCACGCCCAACTGCATCCGCTCCACCTTCTATGACGCCCTGTCCCTGGACTATGACGCGGCGGTGCTGTCGGACTGCACCTCCTCCGTGACCCCTGCCGTGCAGGCCGCCAACCTGGCGGATATGCAGCGGGTGGGCGGACAGGTTCTGACGGCGGAGGAGCTGGAGCAGCTGCTGGGGCAGCAAGCAGAATAGCGAAGCAGCAAAACCTCCGGTTTTCCCGGAGGTTTTGCTGCTTCTCAGCTTGTCATAAAAGGGCGGTGCCCTTTTTTGACAAGCTGAGCAAGCATTTTCAGAACCTTCATAAAAGTTCTGAAAATGCGGTGATTGAAAACGAAAGACACCCCTGATGGGTTTCTTTCGTAACTATCTTCCTTTCCGAAGGCGGAAGCAATCCTACTTTATTGACAGTCTGAGGCGGCGCCTGCGGGCGCCGCCTTACGCTTGTCAAATTGTCAAAAAGAGATTTGGATTGCCTCGCAGCTTCAGGCTTACTCCGCCGCGGCGCAGAGGGCGGCAAAATACCGGTAAAAGGGCAGGAGGGTTTTCAGGTCCTCCGTGACCCGGGCGGCGAAAGCCGGCGAGTAGAGGCTCTCGTCCAGGGGGACCTCATGGGCCAGGGTCAGGGATTTCTTCTGGTACCAGGGGCGCAGCAGGTCGCTGACCTGGCCCTTGCTGCGGACATAGTCCGGTCCCGTCAGCTGAAAGACCTGCTGGCGGTCAAATTGGCGCACCAGCTTCTCCAGGGTCTTGGGGTCCCGGTCGATCTGCTGGCGATAGCGGGTCATGGTGGCGGCGGAAGCGGCCCAGAAGCCCATGCCATAGCTGTAATAGTCCGGGGCGATCTCAAAATAGAAGGCCGGGCGGCCCGTCCAGTCCTGGTCCCCGGTGCGGACGCAGAACCACAGGTGGTCCTTGTAGGGTCCCTGGCCGTGGAGCCGCCGGGCGTCCCGGTAAATGCGGCTGACCTTCAGGATCAGCGGCTCATGGGGCAGCGCTGCCGCCAGACCGTCGTACACGGCCTGACCCAGCTCACGGGTGGGGGCCAGCAGGTGCTGCTGGTAATCGTCCTTATGGGCCAGGAACCAGCCGCGTTCGTTGTTGAAGCGGATGCCCCACATGAAATCCACGGTCTCCTGGCTGTATCCCTGAAACATAGCGTATCTCCTTTGCGTTGGGTTTGGGTACAGTGTAGCGCATGACAGGGAATTTTGCAAGTGCCGCCGGGCCCACCAGCATTTCCCGGGGAACGAAGCCCACGCCCAGGCCGCTGGCGGCCACATGCACCACGCCGCCGTCCGGGCTCTGGTCCGCCAGAAGCTCTGCCTCACCGGCCTCGCTGCTCTCCACGGCCACCGACACGCGGGCATAGAGCTTTTTCCCTCGAGCCAAAGGAGCCGTGCCCGGCCGGGTGCGGCTCCTTTGGTATATTTTTTCGCTGGAGCTCCACTCCCGCCGCCCCGGTAAAACCTGCTCCGCAGCTGTAGCCGGCGCCTGCTGTCTGCCAATTGCGGACAGCAGGCGCTGTTTTTGCACGTCAGGCGAAAAAACAGATACCCTTATGGCTACGATTAAAATATGTTATGCATTTTCCACAAAAATACACAACATTTTGTTGACCGAAATCAATATCTTTTGTAAAATATAAGTGCTTAGACATTTTGCCGGGAGAAGCCGACTTTTGGCAGAATGAGCGGGCAAATCATTAAGGAGGTCAGATATGAAAAAGAGAGTGCTTGCCGTTATGCTGGTGCTGGCTATGCTGTTCAATAGCCTGCCTCTGGCTTACGCCGCCGCGGGCGGCGCTGCCGACAGCACCAACGGCCCCCTGTCCCTGACCGCGAACAGCCGGGAGACCGGCCTTTCCCCCAGCCTTCAGGAACAGAACGAACCCGCAAACCAGACGGACCGGCTGGAGCCGGCCTCGCAGCCCTTCTCCCAAAGCGGCGCAGCCGACGGCTTCGCCCCCTCCGACCAGGTCACGTTCATTGTGACCGTGTCGGAAAAGCCGCTGCTGGAGGTATACTCCGCCGGCGAGATCGCCCGGCAGACTGCCTCCGTGCAGAAGCACGAGAGCCGTCAGCTCAGCGCCCTGAACGCCGTGAAGGCCCGGGCTGCCAAGGCCCTGTCCGGCACGGAGTATCAGCTGGGCTATGACTACACCATCGCAGCCACCGCCTTTTCCGTGACCACCGCCTATGAAAACAAGGCCAGCCTGGAAAAGGTCAAGGGCGTGAAAAGCGTGTACGTTGCGCCCACCTTCTCCCTGCCGGAGGACGGTCTGGACGACGCGCAGCCCTATACCAACAACGCCTCCACCATGATCGGCGCCAACGTGCTCAACAGCTCCGGCTATACCGGCAAGGGCATGCGCATCGCCATCCTGGATACCGGCATCCTGGTAACGCACCCCAACTTCGGCGCGCTGCCCGAGGAAAAGCTGGAGGACCCCATGACCCGCCAGAGCGTGGACGATATCTGGTCCACCCTGAACGCGGGCAAGAGCACCTCCAAGCTCAACCGCTCCTATTACAACACCAAGATCCCCTTCGTGTTCAACTATGCCACCAGCGACTTTGACGTGTCCAATACCTACGCCGGGTCCGACCACGGCACCCATGTGGCCGGTATCGCCGCCGCCAACAAGGTGGACGGCAGCAACGTCATCGGCGTGGCGCCCGACGCCCAGCTGGTGGTGATGCAGGTGTTCCAGTCCGGCGGCGGCGCCGGTTGGGCCACCATCCTGGCCGCCCTGGAGGACTGCGTCCGCCTGAAGGTGGACAGCGTGAACCTGTCCCTGGGCTCCGCCGCGGGCTTTACCGATACGCCGGATATGCTGGAGGCCATGAAGCTGTTCCAGGATTCCGACATTCAGGTGCTCATTGCCGCCGGCAACGACACCAACAATGCCTACGGCAACCACTGGGGCACCAACATGTCCCTGCTGGAGAACCCCGATACCGGCCTGGTGGGCACTCCCGCCACCTATTCCGCCGCCCTGTCCGTGGCCTCTGTGGACAACGACGGCTATGAGCAGCTGTACATCACCGTGGGCGGCACTGATTTCGGCTATCAGGACACCGCCGCCTCCTCCGCCACCAGCTTCCTGGCCAACTTCCGCAATCAGGAGCTGTCCTATGTCATGGTCCCGGGCTACGGCACCGAGGCGGACTATGAGGGCCTGGACGTCAGCGGCAAGGTGGCCGTTGTGTCCCGGGGCAGCAGCTCCTTCCCCGAGAAGCAGTCCATTGCCCAGGCCCACGGCGCCATCGCCTGCGTGGTGTATAACAACGCCCTGGGCATCCTCAATATGCAGATCAACGACGGCGCGGGCAACATCCCCTGCGTCAGCGTGACCAAGGCCGCCGGAGCTGCGCTCCAGGCCCAGGCCGACGCCGGAAACGCCCGGCTGAAGGTCTGCAACGCCGACACCAAGACCTTTAAGATGGACCGCACCGTCAGCAGCTTCTCCTCCTGGGGCGTGACCCCGGATCTGAAGCTCAAGCCCGAGATCGCCGGCGTGGGCGGCAGCATCTACTCCACGGTGGACCCCGCCATCTCCGGCTCCTACTACGGCACCATGAGCGGCACCTCCATGGCCACGCCCCAGATCACCGGCGCCATGGCGGTCCTGATCCAGTATCTGGACAAGAACTATCCCCAGTACACCGGCGCGCAGCAGCGCCAGATCGCTGCGGACCTGCTGATGAGCACCGCCTCCCCGCTGATGGCCACCGATGCGCTGGAGTATTCCCCCCGGGCCCAGGGCTCCGGCCTGGCGGACCTGGTGAAGGCCACCACCACCAAGGCTTATCTGTCCTGCGCCAGCGCCAGCGAGGGCCGTCCCAAGGCCGAGCTGGGGGACAACGACAGCAAGTCCGGCGCGTTCAGCTTCCGCTTTACCATCAACAACCTGACCAATGAGACCCTGACCTATACCCTCAGCAGCTCCCTGCTGACCGAGAGCATCTATGCCGGTCAGTTCATCGCGGCCTCCCCCTATGGGCTGGAGACCAAGGTCACCTTCCAGGGCGGCGACACCGTTACCGTGCCCGCCGGAGGCTCCGTGGACGTGCAGGCCAGCATTCGCCTGACCGCCGCGGAGAAGGCCTATATGGATCAGTTCCCCAACGGCATCTTCACCGAGGGCTATGTGTACGCCACCCCCGCCGTCTCCTCCGAGAGCGAGCAGCCCGTGGTGCTGACCCTGCCGGTGGAGGGCTTCTACGGCGACTGGTCCGCCGCCGATGTGTTCGACTCCGACGACGAGAACGCATACAGCCTCTATCCCGTGCGCATCTTTACCAACAACGCCCAGCTGGGCACCAATCCCTATATCCGTACCGGCCGCTCCGGCGATCAGTACAACGCCTTCTCCTACAGCAACCCCCTGGCGGAGATCGACTTCGGCATGCTGCGCAACGCGCGCACCCTGCACATCACCGCCACCGATAAGAACACCGGCACCGTCTACTATGAGCTGACCGGCAGCTATGTGGCCAAGAGCTACTACAACGCCGCCTACGGCCGGGTCATCCCCGGCTACGTGCTGGCCAGCGACGGCGAGGTATGGGACGGCAAGGACAAGGACGGCAACGAGCTGCCTGACGGCACCGTGGTCACCTATCGCATGGACGCCTGCCTGGACGACGGCAACGACACGGTGGACGACAGCATCGTCTTTGACGTCACCGTGGATACCCAGGCGCCCCAGCTGCTCAATGCCTCCCAGCTGCAGGAGGCCCTGCGGTTCGACGAGGCCACCGGCCGCACCTATCTGAATCTGAAGATCCTGGAAAACCGCTATCTGGCCGCCGTGCTCTTTGAGAGCCCCAACGGCACCATCATGGGCAAGTTCGACGTGGACAACACCCCGGGCCAGGTCTATGAGCACGAGTTCGATATCACCGGCTTCGGCAACGAGTTCACCATCGTGGCGGCGGACTATGCCTGCAACGAGACGGTCATCGACGCCTACCTGAATCTGGGCGACCACACCGGCGGCGAAAGCGGCCCCGCGGCCCTGAGCAAGGACCGCCTGTACGGCTGCGAGACCTATGACGCGGCGGCGGTGGAGGGCGGCTGGTTCAGCGTGAACAAGGCCGACTTCTCCGACGTGCGCAACGAGACCTACGACTCCGCCAACCGCTACTATTCCGCCGAGTATGTCAACGGTTATCTGGTGGCCCAGAACGCCGGCACCGGCGCACTGGAGCTGGTGACCCCCTCCGGCACCTACTGGAAGACCAAGACTCTGGTGAGCCAGAGCGGCAAGGTGGGCGACAACGGCGTGTGGGTCCTGTACGACATGGCCATGGACTATTCCGGCACCCGCAGCGCCAAGGTGGATCCCTATAAGTCCGCCGCCGGGACCGACGTCCTGTTCGCCGTGGGCTGGGCCTATAAGGGCGACGGCGACAACGACGGCCACGACGACGGCTACAACGCCCTGTACCGCATCTGGTCCTCCAAATACAACAACCAGGTGTTTGTGGACGAGGTGGGCCCCATCACCGGCGAGAACGGCAAGGCCGAGATCCTGTGCCTGGGCATCACCACCGACGGTAAGATGTACGGCATCGGCACCAACGGCTCCCTGTACGCACTGGAGCTGGCCGCCGACGAGTGGGGCAACGTCAGCGGCGCCTCCGCCGCCCTGATCGGCGAGACCAGCTTCACCTCCTATCCCGGCTACGGCGGCGTGAACGTCATCCAGTCCATGGGCTATGACCACAACGACGGCACCATGTACTGGTATGCCCACAGCCAGGTGGCGCAGGGCAGCACCTATGTGAACGTCAACGTCACCTACCGGGTGGACCTGGCCACCGGCAAGTGCACCGAGGCCGGCACCTACGGCCCCGGCGGACAGACCTGCCTGTTCGTTCCCAATGACCGGAAGTCCGACCTGTTCACCATGGGCGTGGACGCCACCGGCTTCTCTCTGGACCCCTATCAGACCACCCTGGTCCAGAATCAGACCCGCCAGGTGAAGGTCAGCTGGCAGCCCTGGAACGCCAAGGCCAACAGCGTCACCTGGAGCTCCGATAACGAGAGCGTCGCCACCGTGGACCAGAACGGCTTCGTCACCGCCGTGGCCCAGGGCCAGGCGGTCATCACCGCCAAGTCCCAGGTGTGGGACCCCTACTATTGGGACAGCGACACCAACACCTCCTCCCCCCGCTGGGTGGACTATGAGGCCACCTGCACCGTGAAGGTGGTCAAGGCCGAGGACTCCATCTACGGCTTCGTGGTGGAGGACTTCTCCAACGTGGGCAACCGCTTCACCTGGTTCACCTACGCCGACAAGACCCCCACGGACATCACCGCTCTGGCCAAGCCCACCGTCACCTATGTGGACGGCTCCTCCGGTGAGGAGGTCACGGCCAACGCCCTGTGGCAGGGCGGCGCGTACTACAACGGCTACGTCTACACCGTCATGGCCCAGGTCCGCCTGGCCCCCGACGGCACCTTCGGCGGAGCCTCCGTCCTGTACCGCAGCAAGGTCACCCAGGGCGCCACCGCCGCCGAGACCGTCATCGGTGAGCCCCAGGAGATCGGCTACACCATCGGCATCGAGGTGGGCAACCTGGGCTTCGACTACAACACCGGGCGCATGTACGGCGTGGACCTGACCAACGGCGGCCTGTGCATCGTTGACCTGGATACCGGGTCTGTGGACCCCCTGGGCACCTTCTCCGGTGACATCGGCGGCCCGGCCATCGCCACCGCCATGTGCGTCACCGCCGACGGCACCATCGTCATCGCCGACATGGCCTCCACCCTGTATTCCGTGGACCCCGACACCCTGGTCACCACCCGCCTGGGCGGCGTCACCGCCGACAGCTGGTACTATGCCGGTATGACCTATGACTACAACACCGGCAACATCTATTGGAACCCCTGCATGAACAAGGGCCAGTCCCCCCTGTACCTGGTCACCCTGGATGAGGATGAGTGGACCCCCGGCAAGCTCAACGCCAACATCATCGACATGGGCGATGTGTCCACCAAGGCCGGCGTGGAGCAGACGGTGCTGTTCGTGATTCCCGATGAGGAGCCCGAGACCCGTCAGATCCCCGTGGAGAGCATCACCATCACCAACGGCGACGCCGTCACCGGTCTGGAGGGCGGCTCCCTGCAGCTGAACGTGGTCACCGAGCCTCGGCGGCCCACCAACCAGGCCAAGACCTGGACCTCCTCCGACGAGAACGTGGTCACCGTGGACCGGTTCGGCAAGCTCACATATACCGGCGTGGGCACCGCCACCGTCACGGTCAGCACCTTCAACAAGGGCAGCGACACGCAGTATACCGACACCGTGAAGGTCACGGTGCTGGAGGCCGCCGGGAAGTTCACCGCGTTCCTGGATCTGGACCAGGGCGGCACCAGCTACTATGACTTCTGGATCTCCGGCCAGGATTACGACCTGCGTCATGCCTCCGCGGATAAGAGCATGATCAGCGTCTACTCCCTGCGCTCCGGCGTCTATTACGACGGATACTACTACGCCTTCAACGACAAGGGGCAGTTCCTGCGCATCAACGCCGGCGATCTGTCCGCCTATACCACCCTGGGCACCGCCAACATCGACACCTATAACGATCAGGTGACGGCCCTGGCCCTGGACTATACCACCGGCACCCTGTACGGTCTGACCCTGGACTACACCTATGACTACCGGGCCGAACAGCAGGTGGAGCATCCCGCCTCCCTGGTGAAGGTGGACCTGAACACCGGCGCACTTACCACCGTGGCGGAGCTGGACCACAGCCGCCCCGTGTATGCCCTGGCCTGCGATAAGGACGGCCAGCTCTACGCGGCGGGCTCCACCGTCGACAACCGGTCCGACACCGTGATCTACAAGCTGGACAAGACCACCGGTCAGTACAGCGCATACCTCACCGTGAAGGACGCTGCCTCCTACTCCGGCAACAACTACTACGGCGTACCCCAGTATAACCCCCAGATGACCTATGACTTCGGCACCGACCGCCTGTACCTGAACGCCAGCTATTCCACCCAGGGCCTGAAGTATTCCAGCGGCCTGGTGATGGTCCAGTTGGGCAAGGATCCCTTCTCCGTGAAGCTGGACGGCATCAGCCTGTACACCCGCGCCGGGTCCGACATCAAGTACGGCGACGTGTTCCTGGGTCTGCTGGCCTTTGCCCCTGAGGCGGAGGAGATCCCCCAGGGCCAGGTCAACGGCATCATCCTCAATAAGGACGCGGCCCGCACCTATGTGGGCGGCACGGCCCAGCTGAAGGCCACCGTGCGTCCCTCCAACACCGCCGATCCCAGCGTGACCTGGACGGTGGAGGATCCCGCCATTGCCGTCGTGGATCAGAGCGGTCTGGTCACCGGCGTGTCCGTGGGCACCACTGTGGTCACCGTTATCAGCAACCAGACCGGCGTTTCCGCCCGGTGCACCGTGGAGGTGGTGGAGCAGCCCGGCGCTGCCTCCGTGGCCTATACGGTCTCCGCCGCCAAGGACGCGCTGATCGCCTTCAACCCGGCGCTGCCCGCCCAGACGGCCAACGTCATCGCCAGCTTCAGCGGCGGCTCCACCATCAAGGGCCTGGCCTATGGCGACAAGTGCCTGTACTACGTGGTGGAGAGCGGCTACAGCTATCAGCTGTACCGTTATGACCTGACCACCCGCCAGAGCATCTCTCTGGGCTCTCTGGAGACCTGGACCGGCGTCAACGACATTGCCTACGACGCCGAGAACCAGCTGCTGTACGCCGTGAGCGGCTTCTACCTGTTCCAGTACAACGCGGCCAACTTCCAGGCCGGCGGCACCAACTACATCTCCAGCTATGTGATGGACGCCGACTACTGCACCATGGTGGGCGTTGCCGTGAAGGACGGCGCCGTGTATGCCATGGGCAACGACTGGGCCACCTCCGTGCCCAAGCTGATCCGGTATGACGACAAGTACCTGGGCGGCCGCACGGTGCTCCGCACCGGCGTGGACGTCAACGTGTACGCCGGCGCCACCGAGATGGACTACGATGCCGCCGCCGGCCTGTTCTATCTCACCGACGCCAGCAACAACATCTACTCCATGACCGAGACCGGCGATGTCCACTATGTGGACATCCTGGGCGACGGCATCGACCTGAACGGTCTGGCCATCAACTCCACGCCCAGCTACTGCGTCCTCTACACCGACGGCGTGGAAGGGGAGACGGTGTTCGCCGACCAGTATTACTACGCGGCCAGCGGAGCGGCCACGCCCGCCTTCAGCGGCACTCCCGCCCGCGCCGGCTACACCTTCACCGGCTGGCAGCCCGCCGTGGCCGAGACGGTCACCGCCAACGTCACCTATACCGCGCAGTGGACCGTGAACCGCTACACCATCACCCTGGACGCCCGGGGCGGCGCTGTGGAGCCCGGCTCCGTCACCGTGACCTACGGTCAGGCCGTGGGCACGCTGCCCACGCCTACCCGGGACGGCTTCGAATTCCTGGGCTGGGTGGATGAAAACGGCACTGTGTACACTGCGGAGACCGTGTATCTGGTGGACGGCGACATCACCCTCAGCGCGCTGTGGTCCGCCGATTACGTCATCACCCTGGATGCCGCCGGCGGCACCGTGGAGCCCGGTTCCGTCATCGTCAAGTACGGCCAGGCCGTGGGCACGCTGCCTGTGCCCACCCGCGCCGGCTACACCTTCGACGGCTGGTATGATGAAAACGGCGTCCTGTACACTGCGGACACCGTGTATACCCGCACCGAAAACGCCACCCTCACCGCCCGCTGGACCGCCAACGTCTACGAGATCACCCTGGACGCCAACGGCGGCACCGCCGACGTGGCCCTGGTCCAGGTGACCTTCGGCCAGGCCGTGGGCGCCCTGCCCACACCTACCCGGGAGGGCTATGTGTTCCTGGGCTGGTTCGATGAGACGGGCAGCCGCTACGATGCCTCCACCGTGTACAGTGTGGCAGGCGACGTGACCCTCACCGCCCGCTGGGGCCAGGAGAGCAGCACCTTCACTGTCACCCTGGATGCCGCCGGCGGCACCGTGGAGCCCTCCACGCTGCCTGTGGTATACGGCGAGGCCATCGGCCAGCTGCCCACGCCTACCCGCATGGGCTACACCTTCACCGGCTGGTACGACGAGGCCGGTCACCGCTATGACGCCTCCACCGTGTACAGCGTCAGGCACGACATGACCCTGGTGGCCGGCTGGACGCCCAATACCTACACCGTCACCTTCGACGCCAACGGCGGCGCTGTGGAGCCTGCCTCCATGACCGTGACCTTCGGCCAGGCCATGGGCAAGCTGCCCACGCCCACCCGGGACGGCTACACCTTCGACGGCTGGTATGACCAGGACGGCAACCGCTACACCGCCGGCACCGTGTACAGTGTGGCCGACGGCGTGACGCTGACGGCCCGCTGGATCGAAAACAGCGTCAAGACCGGCGACGCCTTCAACGCCCTCCTGCTGGGCAGCCTGATGACCGCTGCCGCCGCAGGCGCTGCTGTGCTCCTGCTGAAGCGGCGGAAGCTCATGGGCGAATGATCCGCCTGTCATTTTCCCCATAAGCCATAACGCCAAAGGACTCCGGCTCTGCCGGAGTCCTTTGCGCGTGTGAAAAAGCCTGTTATTGCGGGGCCGGTCCCCGGGACTGGCCGCGAACTCTGCCAGGCTTTTTGGCAGTCCCCCCCAGGAGTCCGGGGGACTGTTTTTTAGGCATAAAACAAATTCCGCCGGGATTTGCAAGGCCCCTCTTGCCCCCGGCGGCGGGGTGTGGTATAATTCGTGGTGCATGCGGGTATGGTGGAATTGGTCGACACGCAGGATTTAGGTTCCTGTGCCGCAAGGCGTGTGGGTTCAAATCCCACCTTCAGCACCATTTTTCAGGATTGGAGGAACGGCCCATGAGAAATGCGGATTATTGGCGTGGGCGGTTTTCCATCTTGGAGGACAGCGCCCACAGAGAAGCCCAGCGAACCATTCAGGACATGGAAGAACTGTATTTGGATGCCCAGCGTTCGGTTCAGAAGGAAATTGAAAGCTGGTATGCCCGTTTTGCGGTGAACAACCAAATCAGCCTGACCGATGCCCGGAAATGGCTGACCGCTGGACAGCTTGAAGAATTTCATTGGAGCGTTGAACAGTATATCAAGATCGGTGAACAGGCCGGGTTGGATGCGGCATGGCTGAAGAAGCTGGAAAATGCGTCCGCCCGGTTCCACATTTCCCGCCTTGAAGCTGTTCAGACAGGTATTCAACAACAGC
>OHJH01000087.1_pt1 | contig 16072 bp, 17 predicted proteins | sample 1568471 | NCBI WGS metagenome assembly OHJH01 (sample SAMEA3879546, study PRJEB24766) | human gut metagenome | biome: human-associated habitat; feature: feces | place: USA | collected 1985/1987 | reverse complement strand
AGGAGGTAATATTGCCGATGCCCTCCATCAAAATGGCGGCGGCAAAGCTTTTGCCGCCGGGGGCGGCGCAGCAGTCCAGCACCTTCCAGCCCTTTTCCAGCCCGGCGCACTGAACGCTGAGCTTGGAGGCAGGGTCCTGCACATAAAAATGACCTGCCTCAAATTCCGCCAGCCGTTCCAAATTGCCCAGACCGGACAGCACCAGGCAGTCCTTCATCCAGGCATGGGGCTGGCAGCCGATGCCCTGGGCTTCCAGCGCTTCCGTCAGGGCGGCAGCGGTGGTTTTCAGGGTATTGACCTGGATGGTCACCGGCGGTGCCATGTTGTCCGCAATCAGCATGGGTTCCAGCGTGCCCTTGGGGAGACTCTGTTTGAGCAGGGTAATCAGTTCATCCGGGTGGCTGTAGCGGTCTGCGTAGGACACCGGCTCCTGCCAAAAGCCCAGGGTGCGGGCGGCATTGCGCAGCACGGCGTTGACCAGTGCCGGGGCGTTTTTTTGCCCCTTGCAATACTTTTTCGCCAGCTCCACCGACTCGTTGACGGCGGCGCTGTCCGGCACCCGGTCCAGGTCGTAGATCTGGTAGAGTCCCAGATGCAGGATATCCCGGGTAGCCGGGTGGAGGGATTTCAGTTTCCCCTTCAGCAGCTGCTTCAAATAGAAGTCCAGCCGGCCCCTGTTTTGCAGAACTCCGTAGCACAGCCGGGTAGCCAGGGCCGCTTCCCGCCCATCCAGCCTGTCCCGCCGGACGGTGTCCTTCAGCACGGCATTGGACCAGCCCCCCTGACGGCGGCAGGCAATGAGGGTGCTGAGAGCCGTTTCCCGTGCCCCCATCAGTCCTTCAGGGGGTGGCCCCGGAAGTAGTCCGGGGCATTCATCCGCTTGCCGCCCTCGGCCTGGAGGGAGCGGATTTCCACAGCACCCTCCCCGCAGGCGATGACCAGGCCCGTCTTGGTCAGGCCCAGGATCTGCCCCGGCTCTCCTTCCCCGGCAGTTACGCGGGTCTCGTGAACCTTAAAGTGCTTGCCCTGGAGCTCCATGGTGGCCACGGGCCAGGGCTGCAGGCCCCGGACCTGGTCGTGGACCTGCTGGGCAGTCTTATGAAAATCAATGGGGCACAGGCTCTTATCCAGCATGGGGGCATAGGAAACCAGACTTTCGTCCTGCTTTTCTCCCGCCACAGGACCGGCCTGGAACCGGGCCAGGGTCTTGCTGAGAAGTCCGGCACCCAAAAGGGCCAGACGGTCCAGCACCTCCCCGGCGGTCTCGTTCTCCCCGATGGGGGTGGTGACCCTGTCGATCATGTCTCCGGCATCCATCTCCCGGCACAGGTACATGGCGGTGACGCCGGTCTCCTTCTCCCCGTTCAGCACCGCCCACTGATAGGGGGCGGAGCCCCGGTACTTGGGGAGCAGGCTTGCGTGAATGTTGATGCACCCGAAGGTGGGCACGTCCAATACCTTCTGAGGGAGGATCCTGCCGTAAGCTACCACGGCGCAAACATCAGGCTTCAGGGCCCGGAGGGCCTCCACCGTCTCCTCCTCCCGGAAATTTTCCGGCTGGAAGACAGGGATCCCCGCCTCCAGAGCCACTTCCTTCACAGGGCTGGCGGTCAGCTTCATGCCCCGGCCCTTGGGCCGGTCCGGCTGGGTATAGACTCCTACCACCTGGAAGCCATCTGCCAGGATCCTTTTCAGGCAGGTGGCCGCAATGTCCGGAGTGCCCATAAAGACAACACGCATGGTCATCCCTCCTCGCTCAATTCTCCCATTTCTTCCTCGGTGAGATACCGTTCCATGATCTCCGTGTACACAATGCCGTCCAGGTGGTCCAGCTCGTGGCAGAAGCATCGGGCCATAAGCTCCTCGCCCTCTACCTCGAATTCATTGCCGTCCCGGTCATAGGCCCGGACCTTGGCGTAGTTGGGCCGCTTGACGATGCCGTACTTGCCGGGGACGCTGAGGCAGCCCTCGCTGCCTACCTGCTCGCCGCTGGTTTCCAGCAGCTCCGGATTCACCAGCTCCAGAATTTCCTCGCCGGTGTCCACGATCACCACCCGGCGCAGAATGCCCACCTGGGGCGCGGCCAGACCTACGCCGCCGGAATCCAGCAGCGTGTCCTTCAGGTCGTCCAGCAGCGTGTGGAGCCGACCGTTGAACTCCGTCACCGGGCGGCACTTCTTCGTCAGGCAGGGCTCCCCCTGCAGCACGATATTTCTCAATGCCATGGTCATATACCTCTTTTTAATCCATTAAATTGCAATCGGTGTAAATATGAAGCCCCTTGTGCTCCGGCCGCCGGGCAAATTCCTTCATAAACGCCGCCAACAGGCCCCGCAGGATCTTATCGTTGCGGCCGATCACCGTTACCCGATAGCGGTAGCGGTTGTTGACCTTCACCACGGGAGCCGGGGCCGGGCCCAGAATATCCAGGGCCATGTCCCGGTACGGGTCCCGTCCGGCGGCGGCTCGCAGACCGTCCCGCAATCCGGCGGCGGCCCGGCGCACCGTTCCCTCCTCCGGCCCGGTGACGGTGATGAAGAACTGGTCGGCAAAGGGCGGGTCCCGCCGCAGCTGCCGCAGGCGGATCTCGCCGTCGTAAAACCGGTCATAGTCCTGGTCTGCCGCGGCCAGGATCACATCATTCTGGGGCGTGTAGGTCTGGATCACCGCCCGGCCTGGCTTGTCCCCCCGTCCGGCCCGGCCCACCACCTGGGTCAGCAGGCTGAAGGTCCGCTCCGAGGCCCGATAATGGTCCACATACAGGGACATATCCGCCGCCAGCACGCCTACCAGCGTCACATTGGCAAAGTCCAGCCCCTTGGCCACCATCTGGGTGCCCAGGAGAATGGGTACCTGCCGCACCTGGAAATCCCGGAGGAGCTTCTCATGCCCCTGGCTGACGGTGTCCGCGTCCATGCGGAGAACCTCCGTCCCGGGGAACAGAGTGCGCAGCTCCTCCTCCGCCCTCTGGGTACCGACGCCGATGTGCTTCATGGCACCGCCGCAGGAGGGGCAGGTCTCGCTGCTTTTTTCGGAATAACCGCAGTAATGGCACATCATCCGCCCATTGGCGGAGTGATACGTCAGATACACGCTGCACCGGGGACACTGGGGCACATAGCCGCACTGGGGGCACAGCAGCTGGCGGCTGCTGCCCCGGCGGTTGAGAAACAGAATGCTCTGCTCCCCGGCCTCCAGGTTCTTCTCCAGCTCCTGCATCAGCTCCCGGCTGATGCAGCCGTTGTTGCCGTCCCGCAGCTCCTGCCGCATATCCGCCAGGATCACCCGGGGCATCCGGTGCGCGTTGTAGCGCCGGCGCAGCAGCGCCAGCTGATAGTCCCCCCGGCGAGCCAGGTATGCCGTTTCCACCGTAGGGGTGGCCGAACCCAGCAGCAGCCGGGCATTTTCCCGGAAGCAGCGGTATTTGGCAATGTCCCTTGCATGATAGCAGGGAGGATTTTCGGATTCATAGGAGCTCTCCTGCTCCTCGTCCAGAATGATGAGGCCCAGGTTCTCCAGCGGCGCGAACACCGCCGATCGGGTACCCAGCACAATATGTGCCTCTCCCCGGCGGATGCGCTTCCACTGGTCGTACCGCTCCGTCAGGCGCAGGCCGCTGTGCAGCAGCGCCACCTCATCCCCGAAATAGGCGGAAAACCGCGCCATCATCTGGGGCGTCAGGGCAATCTCCGGCACCAGGATCATCACGGAACGGCCCTCCGCCAGCAATGTCTGGGCCAGCCGGATATACACCAGGGTCTTGCCGCTGCCGGTAACCCCCTGCAAAAGCGTCACACCGGGGCAGCCGCTGCGGGTCTGAGCCAGCACAGCCTCATAGGCCCGCTGCTGCTCGTCATTCAGGCGGATCTCCTCCGCCGCTGCGGCATAGTCCTGCCGGGTGATGCGATACTCCTCCTGGCTGCGCAGGGACAGAAGCCCCGCCCGCTCCAGACTGCGGACACCCTGCCGGGATACGCCGGTGTAGTAGCAAAGCTCCTGCACCGGGGCGTCGCCGTATTTGGCCAGAAAGGCAACCGCGTCATACTGCCGGGCGGCGGACTTCTTTTTTCGCTCCATCTGACGCAGGGCCTCCTGGGGAGTCAGCGACAAAGCCGCGATCTGCACCACCTTATCCTGGACCTTTCGGGTGCCCTGGGGCTCCATTTGCAGGATGCCCCGCTTTTTGAGTCCCGCCAGCACCCGGCTTCCGGTCTCACCCAGAGCAGCGCACAGGTCGTCCCGTTCCATAGGGCCGTCCTGCAGCAGGCGGCAGGCCGCCGTCTCCCGCTCTGAAAGGTCCTCCGGCAGGGGTTCCCCGGTCAGGGACCACATCTCGCGGTAGCTATACCACACCGCAGCGGGCAGGATGGTGCGGATGGCGTCGTAAAACGTGCAGAAATACCGCTCCCGCATCCACAGAGCCAAGCGGATTTCCCGCTCAGTGATAACGGGCTCCCGGTCCACTAAAGACCGGATGGGCTTGATGGGTTTTTCCGGCATCCCCTGCCCCAGGGTCAATACGACCCCCTCGCTGACGCGGTTGCCGCGGCCAAAGGGCACCAGCACCCGCATGCCAACGGCCATGTCCGCACCCTGGGGAACCAGGTAGTCATAGGGCTTGTCAATGGCGTAGGTTGCCGCCGCCACAGCTACCTTTGCGATCTGCGGCATGGCGATTCCTCCCGTCAGATCACGCCTCGTCGGAGATGGCGGTGTCAATGGACTTGGCGTCGAAGCGGCCCTCAGCCACCTCGTTGATGGCCAGGGTCACGGGCTTCTCGTCCAGGTGCTCCTCGTGGCGCTGGGCCTCGATGGCGATCTGGCGGGCCCGGCGGGCCACCACGTTCACCATCATGTAGCGATTGGGAATGTACTGAGTCAGCTTGTTCATAGCGGGATAGAGCATCATAATAGCATTACCTTCCTTTTGAGAAAAATTGTTAATCCTTGACCAAATGTATCCGCTCGGTGGGCTTGAAATGCTCCACCCGAAAGATGTCGTTGAGCTCGGCGGCGGCGCGCTCCACGTCGTCGTTGATGATGAAGTAATCATAATCCGCAGCCAAGGCCATTTCGTCCCGGGCCCGGCGCAGACGCTGCTGTATTTTCTCAGCGGAGTCGGTGCCCCGGCCCACCAGGCGGTGCTCCAGCTCCGTCCAGGACGGAGGAGCCAGGAAAATACGCACGGCGTCAGGCCGCTTGGCATAGATCTGCTGCGCACCCTGCACGTCGATCTCCAGCATTACATCCCGGCCCTGAGCCAGGGCCTCATCCACGGGGATCCGGGGTGTGCCGTAAAAATTCCCGGCATAACCCGCATGCTCCAGCAGCTCGTCCCGCTCCACCATCTGCAAAAACGCGTCGTCACTGATGAAGTGATAGTGTACGCCGTCCACCTCGCCGGTGCGGGGAGGCCGGGTAGTAGCGGAAACAGACAGGAACATGTCCGGGTGGTTCTTCATAGCGCTTTTGAGCACCGTACCCTTTCCTGACCCGGACGGGCCGGAAAGAATAAAAATTTTGCCTTGCTTTTCCAAAGTCAGATCTCCTCCTGCATGAAATCCTCCGCCGACAGCCCCAGACGGGGGCCCAGCTTCTCCGCCGGCAGGGCGGAAAGCACCACATGGTCGCTGTCCATCACCAGCACCGCCGCCGTCTTACGCCCGTAGGTGGCGTCAATGAGCATACCCCGGTCCCGGGACTCCTGGATCAGCCGCTTGATAGGCGCGGAATCCGGACTCACCACGGCGATGAGCCGTCCCACGGACACCAGATTGCCGAAGCCGATATTCACCAGCTGCACAGCGGTTCCTCCTTTACTCGATGTTCTGGACCTGTTCGCGGATCTTTTCCACCTCAGCCTTCATGGCCACCACGTCCTGGGTCACGGCCAGGTCGTTGCACTTGGAGCCGATGGTGTTGCACTCGCGATTGAATTCCTGCATCAGGAAGTCCATATCCTTGCCGGTAGGGCGCTGAGCCTCCAGCATAGAACGGAGCTGGGCTACATGGCTGCGCAGGCGGACGGTCTCCTCGTCTACAGCCACCTTGTCGGCAAAGATAGCCGCCTCGGTAAGGATACGTCCCTCGTCCATGGTGGTGGAGGCCAGCACCTCCCGCATTTTCTTCTCCAGACGCTCCCGATAGGCAGCCACGGTCTGGGGAGACTGCTGCTCCACCCGGCCAACGGCGGTCTCGATGGTCACCAGACGCCCGGCGATATCCTCCGCCAGGCGGCGGCCCTCCACGGCACGCATGGTATTGTACGCGGCCAGGGCCTTATCCAGCACCTGGCAGATGTCGGCGGCCACGGTCTCCAGGTCCTCCTCGGCCTTGGTGACGGTGAGAACGTCCGGCAGCTTGGCAAGGGTCATGGGGGTTACATCCCCCTCCAGGGAGAACATGCTCTTCAGCTGGGTCAGGGCCTGGAAATAGCCGCGGGCCAAGGGCTCGTTCACCGTCACCACGGATACGTCTGCGGCGCTGGCGTCGATGGTGACGAACACGTCCACCTTGCCCCGGGACACGGCGCTCCGGACACGGGTCTTGACGGCGTCCTCGGCAAAGACGTAGGCACGGGGCATTTTCACCGTGCAGTCCAGGAAACGGTTGTTGACAGACCGCACCTCCACGGTAATGTCCCGCTGGTGCAGAGTCTCTCTGGACCGGCCATAGCCGGTCATGCTTTTGACCAATGTAAACTCCTCCTATCTATGGTCCGTCAGCAGCAGAAGAAATATCCGCCGCTGCCAAACAGGCAGTTCATACAGGCGCAGGCAGCGCACAGGCTGCTGCAATTGTCCCCGGCGCAGTTGCCGGTGGTAACGTGCCCGTAGCCGTTGGGACGGTATGCCGCACCGTTTCCGTTGAGCATATCCAGGGCCCGCTGATACTCCGCATTGCCCGGGTCCATCTGCACCGCCGTCTCATAATAACGCCGGGCCTCGTCCATCCAGCCCCGCTTATAGCAAACGGCCCCCTTCAGGAAGTTCCATTCGCCGTTATGGTCCGTCTGGGCGTTCAGCAGCTCCTCGGCCAGGTTCAGATTCCCCTGGGAGATGGCCAGACGGACCCGCTGCCACACGCCGCCGTATGCTCCGGCGTTATAGCCCTGGCTGTACCCGCCGGTGTATCCACCGTAGCTCTGGCCGCCGGACTGGGCCGCCTTGCGCTGGGTGCGGATGGTCTCGTATGCCTCGTTGATCTCCTTCATCCGCTCCTGGGCCAGGTCCTCCAGGGGGTTGTCATGGTAATTGTCTGGGTGATATTTCCGGGCAAGGTTCCGGTATGCCTTTTTTACTTCTTCATCTGTGGCAGTGCTGGGGATGCCCAGCACCTGGTAGGGATCGCGCATATCAGGCGCCTGCCTTTCGTTGTTTTCTTTTGTGTCCTTTGCGGAAGGTGCCGTTCAGCACCGCCGCGCCCACTGCGTAGAGTCCCTCATACAGGACGCTTTCGATAATGGCCCGCCAGGGGCCGAAGTCCGCCAGCTCAAAGGCCGCGGCCATGGCCCGGACGGAGCTGTCCAGGGTAGCGGCCAGCGCCGCCTTGTCGTCTGCCGTCAGCGTCCCGCCCTCCGCGTGAAAGCGGTAGACCAGCGGGTTATAGCTGCCGGACTTTACGTCCTTTTTCAGGTCGTCTGCCGCGTCCACCAGATAGACCCACCGGCCCAGGTGATAGAGCAGCTGCCGCAGCACCCGCCGCCGCACCGGGTCCGCTTCCTCCTCTGACGCCCCGGCCAACAGCGCCGCGAAGGCGTCCGCCGCCCGGTCTATAGAGGGGCATTGCTCCGCCTCCAGCCGTGCCAGCTCCTCCAGGTGCGCCTGGGTGCACGCATCGAAGCCGGGCCGCCTGGCCCGCGCCTTGCGATAGGCCCGCCGCAGCAGGAGCAGGGCCGCGCGGTACGGCAGCCCCCGGAAAAAGCCGTGGTCCGCCACGCCGTCCTTTAGCTGCCACCAGGTGAGAATCACGCTCAGGTCCGCCGCCGTGTCAAAGGCGTCCTGCCCCTCCAGGGCGTCGCACCCCCGGATGGGGTGAGCCGGGCACCGGCAGTGGGCCGTGAGGCATTCCGGCTCCCTGGATAACAGCATAGCCAGAAAAGCTAAATCATAATTTAAGATCATCCGGGCGGCCAGTCCGTACCGGCGGCCCAGACTGCGGCACAGGCCGCAGTAAGCGGCCTGGAACCGGGACTTGTCCTCCGCCGTCAGATGTCCGTCCGCCGGCCGTACATAGCCGAACATCAGAACTCCCGCACGATGGTGTAGGTCAGGGTGTCCTTTTTTCGGGCATAGCCGTCATACAGCTTAATGGGAACAAAGGACAGCACCACTGCCGCAACGGCGATGGCATACCGCCAGCCCTCGGTCAATCCTGCCGACAGGAAGTAGCCCAGCAGGAAAAACACCACCGGCAGCATATACACCAGCCAGGTGACGCCCAGGATGGCCCGGGTGGAGCTCTCCACCACCACCTTGTCTCCGGGGTGCACGCCCACCGGGTCCCGTGCCTCGGCATAGATGGACGCTCCGGTCATGCCGCATCCGGCACACTCCTCGCAGTCGTGACCGCAGGCAGACTTCCGGGGTACGGAGATCTGCACATACCCGTCCTTCAGAATCTTTTCAACAGTTGCAACTTGTGTCATATTTGCTCAGTCCTTTCGCTTGGGGAAAACACATTTTACGGCAGACGCTCCACGTCCACCACGATCTGATACGAGCCCTTGACGCCTACGTTGGCGTAGTTTGCCACCTGCACCGTCACCGGAACCGTGTGTACGCCGGGCTCCGTGATGTCGGACAGGTCCACCGTGACCCGCAGATCCTCCCCGGTGATGCGGGCCATTTCGCCATCCAGACCCCGCAGCAGAATATTCAGGCTCTCCGTCACCGGCACAGCGGAAAAGCCCGCCGGCACGTTTTCGCAGTTAAAGGCCGTCACGCTAACGCTGCGCTCCGTGACCCCCGTGACCACGATGGTCACGGTGACGGGTCCCACATTCTCCGCCAGGGTAGTTCCCTCCGGCGCGGTGACGCTGTAGGTCAGGCTCTGGGAGGGCTGGAGATCCTGAAGGTACAGGGTGTCCAGCACAATGGCGTCGATGGTGTCCAGCACGTCCTTTTCGCCCACCAGGGTCACCTTGTCCGGGGACACGGTGTACTGCACCGTATCCATGGTGGACCCGGCGGCGGGAACGAAGTTGATGACCAGGCCTACCGTCTTGGATGTTTTCACCGGCAGGGTGGCCTGCACGGCCTTCACCTTGGAGCGAACGGCAGGGTTATCGATCTTGATGTCGTTGTAGTCGTACAGCTCCCACTCCAGGGCCTTCACCACGGTGCGGTCCGCCCCGGAGATGTCCAGCGTCACCTTGGCATAGGCGATGTTCAGCAGGTCGTCCCGCTGACCCCGCAGATTCAGCTCCGCCGGGTCCAGGGTCAGCTCCCCGGCGGTGAATCCGGTGGCAGTGCTGCCCACGATGTCGCAGTGGATGGGGACGGTCTTGCTGTCCATCTCCCCCACGGTAACGGTAACGCTGTAGGCGCTGGCGTGATCCACGGAAATTTTGCTGCGCTGGATGTCGTCCTGATAATACACCTGATACGTCAGTGTCTGCTGTCCGGTCTCCTGGATGGAGCTGGTGTCCGCCACAATGCGGACCTTGCTCTTGTCCAGCTTGCGCAGCTCGCTGCGGGGCCCCTTGAGCACCAGGTCGATGGTGGTGTCGTAGCCCGACAGCAGCATCAGATTCTTGTCCGCCAGGGTTGTATCCTCGCCGGAGAACTCCACCGGAACGTTTTTGACCTTCATGGTCACCTCCACGGAAAGCCCCCGGTCCACATAGACCCACAGGGCAATGGCCACCAGGATGGAGATGACGATGCGGATGGCCTTGCGGCTTTTGTTGGCGTTGGTGTTATTCTTGGTTTCCATTCTGCTCCCCCTTTCTATGGGCGTGCAGCAGCTCCCGCAGGGACAGGCGGGGCTTGTCCGACTCCTCCTCCGGCTGGGGCATCAGCTCGTTGCACAGCAGCTGACGGAGCGTCTCCGGCATCAGGTGCCGCTTCAGCATTCCGCCGATGGCCACGGAGATGGAGCCTGTCTCCTCCGATACGATGACCACCACTGCGTCGGAGTTTTCGCTCATGCCGATGCCCGCACGGTGACGCATACCCAGATCGCGGCTGAGGTTCACATTCTTCGACAGAGGCAGCATGCATCCGGCGCCTAAGATCCGGCCCTGCCGGATGATAACGGCGCCGTCGTGCATGGGGGCCTTCACGAAAAAGATGTTCTTCAGCAGCTCGCTGGATACCGCCGCGTCCAGAGTGGTGCCGCTGCGGACGATATCGTCCAGCAGCAGCTTCCGCTCGAACACGATCAGCACACCCGTGCGGGTCTTGGCCATGTCGGTGCAGGCCACCACGGTCTGGTCAATGGCCCGCTCCAGCTCCGACGACTGCTGCTCCGGCTGGAAAATCCGCAGCAGGCGGATGTTCCGGCTGCCCACCTTTTCCAGCAGCTGCCGGATCTCCGGCTGAAACAGGATGATCAGGGCCAGAACGCCCCATTCCACCATGTGGCTGAGGATATAGTTCACGCCCCGCAGATTCAGGGCCGCCGGGGACGACAGCCACAGGGCCACCAGAAAGATGGCAACGCCCTTGAGGATATTCTCCGCCCTGGTGCTGCGCACCAGACACAGGATCTTATACACCAGATAGGCGATGATGGCCACGTCCAGCACATCCATGGGCCGGATCAGCGACAAATACCGCCCCGCCCGCTCCAATACAGATACAATAGCTTCCATTTCAGGCGTCCCTTGCACATACCAATACGTATTTTACATTATATAAAATTTATTGGGAAAATGCAACAAAAACGTCTGTCAAAGCTCTACATTTTCACGAAGCACCCGGGACACGGACCATACCAGGCGATCCGCCTGGTCCGGTGTATTGAAAAACGACGTGCTCAGCCGCAGGGTTCCGGTTTCCAGCGTCCCCGCCGTCCGGTGGGCCAAAGGCGCACAGTGGAGCCCCGCCCGCAGAGCAATTCCCCGCCGGGCCAGAGCCTCCCCCACCTCCTCGCAATTCCGTCCCTCCGTTACAAAGGATACAACGCCGGTCTGATGCCGAAGCTCCCGGTCCCAGAATATTCGCACCCCCGGCAGCCGCTCCAGCCCCCGGGCAGCCCGCTGCGCCACCCGACGCTCCCGGGCGGCGATGGCGTCCACTCCCTGCCGCCGCACGAACCGGATGCCCTCCAGCAGCCCTGCGATGCCCGGCATGTTGTGGGTCCCGGCCTCCAGTCGATCCGGCAGGTCCGGGGGCATATCCTGCAGGCGGGACATGCTGCCGGTTCCGCCATACAGCAGGGGCTTTGCCCCCTCCCCTCCGCACAGCAGCAGCCCCGTGCCCTGGGGGCCGTACAATCCCTTATGGCCGGGCAGGGCCACAAAGGCTGCCCCCCACCCGGACAGATCCACCGGCAGCACCCCCGCCGACTGGGACGCGTCCACGATCAGGGGCGTTTCCGTCTCCCGGCAGGTTTCGGCAATGTCCGCCACCGGCAGGATCATGCCGAACACGTTGGAAACGTGGGTGCACACCACCGCCCGGGGCCGCAGCTGCCGGATGGCCCGGCGAAATTCCTCCGCCGCCAGGTCCGGCCGGAAAAGCGGCGTATCGATCACTGTCACCGACAGTCCCGGAATGGCATGCAGGGGCCGGGTCACGGCGTTGTGCTCATATCCGGAGATCACCACCCGGTCCCCGGACCCCAGCAGCGACCGAATGGCAATGTTCAGTCCATGGGTAGCGCTTGTGGTGATGATGACGTTTTCCGGCTGCGGAACGCCCAGCAGCTCCGCCGCCTCCTGGCGGCACAGATAGGCCGTTTCCTCCGCCCGGCGGGAGGCGGGATAGCTCCCCCGCCCCGGGGAGCTCATAGCGTGCGTCGCCTGAGCCATGGCCCGGCCCACGGCGGCAGGCTTCTCCAGAGTGGTTGCCCCGGCGTCGAAATAGATCATTCCGCCGCCTCCCGGTACCCCTCCTGCGTATGACGATAAACGGCCAGGGGCGTGATCCCCGCCGATTTCAGACAAGACAGCGCCTGCTCCAGCGCTCCGGGACGCAGCCGCACCGCATAGGCGCAGCCCCGGTCCGTCAGTCCCATAGGCGCACGCATCAGCGCAGCCCGGATGCCGCATCCGCCAAGGGCCCGCACCATGTGCTGAGCCTGTGTGATGGAGCGGGCCAGCAAAAGTTCATGGTCCATGCTTATACCTCCTCACAGGGCAGTCTATGCCCCACCCACCCGGATGGTGCCCCCGCCTTTTTTGACAAGCTCACGATTCCTACAGGAACAAAAAAGTTCCTGTTGCATTCGGAATGTTCCGATATATACAGAGGGAGGAATTTTTCTATGGCAGAAAGCGCAGTAAAACGGATCGGGGTTCTGACCAGCGGCGGCGACGCCCCGGGTATGAATGCGGCGGTGCGCTCCGTGGTGCGGTCCGCCCTGGATCGCGGCATCGAGTGCATAGGCATCCGGCGGGGCTGGTCCGGCCTGGTCAACGGTGACTTTTATCGCATGGATTCCGGCAGCGTCAGCCGCATCATCAACCGCGGCGGCACCATTCTCTACACCGCCCGCAGCGAGGAGTTCCGCACGGCGGAGGGACAGGCCAAGGCTGCGGGGGTGTGCAAGCTGCTGGGACTGGACGGCATCGTGGCCATCGGCGGCGACGGCACCTTCCGGGGCGCTCAGGAGCTCAGCAAATGCGGCGTATCTGTGGTGGGCATCCCCGGCACCATCGACAACGACATCGTCTGCACGGACTACTCTATCGGCTTCGACACCGCCGCCAACACGGCGGTGGAATGCATCGATAAGTTGCGGGACACCATGCAGTCCCACGAGCGCTGTGCCGTGGTGGAGGTCATGGGCCGCCATGCCGGCTATCTGGCCCTGTATGTGGGCGTGGCCGTTGGTGCCACGGCAGTGCTGGTGCCGGAGCACCCCTATGATTTCAAGGTCCAGGTGGCCGACAATATCCGCCACGCCCGACTCAATGGCAAGACCAACTTTATGATCGTAGTGGCCGAGGGCGCGGCCAGCGCCGTGGAGGTAGGCCGCCAGATTCAGGAGGAGCTGGCTCTGGATCCCCGGGTCACCATCCTGGGTCACATTCAGCGTGGCGGCAGCCCCACCGCCAAGGACCGGGTCATGGCCACGCGCATGGGCTACGAGGCCGTCCGCGTCCTGGCGGAAGGAAAGACCAACCGCGTGATCTGTGCCAAGGATGATCAGATCATCGACCTGGATATCGACGAGGGTCTGGCTATGAAAAAGACCCTGAATTCCGAGGAGTTCAAGGTCATGACCGTGATGACGGGCATGTGATTCTGCCGCAAATGTATTGTTCCCCCTGTCATGCAGTGCATGACAGGGGGAGATTTTTGTTCAGGCGTCGTATACGCCCAGGATGACGATACCCGCCACCACCAGGGCGATCATGAGGTAATGCTTCAGGGACAGCTTTTCCTTCAGGAAAATGCGGCTCCACACCACCGACGCCACGCAGTAGGCGGAGATGATGGGGGCGGAAATGGCCACATGGGCCGTATCGGACAGGGCGAAGATGTAGGCGAATTGGCCCGCCGTTTCAAACGCTGCGCCGGCGTACTTGGGGGCCTCCTGCCGGGCGATGAGCTTCTGCTTCCGGATCAGCACCACATACACGAAGCACACGATGCCCGCCAGCAGAAACGTCAGCTCATAGGCGCAGTTGGCGGCGCTGGCGGCGTAGTCGGAGCACTCATCCGCCGTGGCGAACATCCCCTCTGCCAGTGCCCGGGCAGACAGCTTGTCCAGCACACGGGAATCGGCAAAGGTGCCCGCCGCATCCAGTATGCAGTAGATAATGGGCAGCAGCAGGGCCAGGGCGGACTTGGCATAGCGGCGGTTGGCCGCCTCCTGCCGCTTCCGGCGCAGATCCTCGTCCTCATGGGCCTCCACTATGCCCAGGCCCACCACGCCCACGCATACCAGGGCCGTGGCCACCAGCTGGGCGGGTACCAGCTCGCCCATGCCGCCGGTGATCAGGCACAGCACCGCCACCAGCGCGCCGGAGGAGTTGCAGATGGGAGAGGAAATGGACAGCTCAATATACCGCAGGCCGATGTACCCCATGGCCATGGACGAGATGTACAGCAGCGACACCGGCAGATACGTCCACATCACGTGCCACGTGACGACCGCGCCGCCTACGAAGATCTCATACGCCGCGTGGATGCCCATCACGACGCCGACGGCGATGACCATCTTGAGGGGATTATACTTGTCCCGCCCGTCGCGGCAGCCGATCTTGGAAAATAAGTCCGAACCGCTCCAGCAAAGGAGCGCGATGATTGCAAGCCAAAACCACATGTGATTTTTTCTCCTTTTACAATTACATTTTAGAATTACATTTCGATGATCCCTGCGTCCAGCAGCTTCTGGATGCTCATGAGAATGCCCAGCTTGGCATGGAACCAGGTCAGGCCGCCCTGGAAATACACGGCGTAGGGCGGGCGGATGGGCCCATCGGCGGACAGCTCGATGGACGCGCCCTGGACGAAGGCTCCGGCAGCCATGATGACCTCCGACTCATACCCGGGCATGGCCCAGGGCTCCGGGGTCACATAGCTGTCCACCGGCGCGGCAGACTGGATGCCCTTGCAGAAGGCCACCATGGCCTCCCGGCTGCCCAGCTCCACCGCCTGGATAATATCCCGGCGGGTCTCGCCGCTGCCAGGCACTACCCGGAAGCCCAGCTTCTCATAGCACCCGGCGGCAAACACCGCGCCCCGCACTGCGGAGGACACCACCGTGGGCGCCAGGAACAGCCCCTGGTAAAAGCTGGTCAAAAGGCCCAGGTTAGCGCCCACCTCACGGCCCAGGCCCGGAGCACTGAGCCGGTAGGCGCAGCGCTCGATGCACTCCTTCCTGCCGCAGACATAGCCGCCGGTGGGAGCCAGGCCGCCGCCCAGATTCTTGATGAGACTGCCCACCACCATGTCGGCCCCCACATTGGTGGGTTCCTGGGTCTCCACGAACTCGCCGTAGCAGTTATCCACCATGCACAGCACGTCGGGCTTGCACTCCTTGCAGAAGGCAATGAGCTTTCCGATCTCCTCCACGGAATAGGATGGCCGGGTGGCATAGCCCTTGGACCGCTGGATGGTGATGAGCTTGGTTTTCTCGTTGATGGCCGCCCGGATACCGTCATAGTCGAAGCCTCCGCCGGGCAGCAGGTCCACCTGCCGGTAGCTGACACCATACTCCTTCAGGGAGCAGGGCGAGGGACGGATGCCGATGACCTCCTCCAGAGTGTCGTAGGGCCCGCCCACCGGAGACAAAAGCTCGTCGCCGGGCAGCAGATTGGCCCCCAGGGCCAGAGCCAGGGCATGGGTACCGCAGGTGATCTGGGGCCGCACCAAAGCCGCCTCCGTGCCGAAGCAGTCGGCATACACCCGCTCCAGATTGTCCCGCCCCTCGTCGTCGTAGCCATAGCCCGTGGACAGGTTGAAGTGGGTGGCGTTCACCCGGTTTTTCTGCATGGCAGCGATAACCTTGGCCTGATTGAACTCCGCCACCTGGTCAATGTGCCGGAACTGGTCCGACAGCCCCGCCAGCACCTCCTGGCCGAAACGCAGCACCTTGTCGCTGACGCCCAGCTGGTTATAGATGGAATTGGTATCCGTCATTTCTCCTCATTCCTTCCCATATCTTCTAAGATCTGCTGCGCCACCCGGTCCAGCACCTCGGGCTTGGACAGCACCAGCCCGCTTTCGCCGCTGCCCAGCACCAGCACCGTATCCCCTGGCCGGATGCCGTAAAACTGCCGGGCCTCCTTGGGGATCACGATCTGTCCCCGCTCCCCTACCCGGGCAGTACCGAAAATGCGGTGGCTCTTGGGCTTGCCCAGAATGTGCTTGCCCCCGGCCATGCGCCTCACCTCTCAATTCATACTTTTCACACAAATGTGACAGCAGACAGTATACCACGTTTTTCCCCATTT